>Ga0126342_10003178_pt1 | contig 26848 bp, 24 predicted proteins | sample Cyp1metagenome_FD_92528 | JGI IMG/M metagenome (GOLD analysis project Ga0126342, IMG submission 92528) | Coral microbial communities from Lord Howe Island, Old Settlement Bay, Australia - Cyphastrea 1 metagenome | ecosystem: Host-associated > Invertebrates > Cnidaria > Coral ...
CCTCACGCGAACGGTTGCGAACGGTTGCGGACGGTTGCGCTCGCGAACGCAACGTCGAGCGAACACACCCTCAACCCCCAGACCCCCAGAGTGAAACGGGAACCCTTGCTACGCATTCGGGAAAAATTGCCCTGTCGGGCCAACAAACTTGCCCCACCAATAGCTTCACCGACAGGCCTGTGGAATACACACGCTCCTGGCAACACTGCCTAGCCCGCGGGAGTGCCCGCCACATGTAGCTCAGTACCCTGGAGAGTAGCAGACTGCGAGTTCGACGACACTCAGGAATCAAGAAAAATGTCAAAAATACCTCTGCCCGTGCCCCATTATGTTTCAAAGATAGCGATGCTTCCAGTCAAAGATCTGGCAAACAGAACAAGCCGAAAGATTGCAATTCAAAGACGCTCTGTGTTGAAAGCTCAATCTTCGATCATTTAACTGCCAACCTTTTTACAATGTGTGTGTGTGTGAATATACAAAAAAAACAGCGAATACTTTGGTGTCACTATAGCCTCAGTGAGACAGCAAACTCATTATTGGCACTTGCACGGATAAAAAGTTCGCAACTACATGTCTCTGTTACCTCCATTAAGTCCGATGGATTGCCGCACACTGGTAGCGCTGGTAGCGCGCCTCCGGAGCGATTCCTCAACTTCTTCTGCTTGCGATTTCCATCGCGCCTTGGTGCGGCAAGGACAACCGGGGCGGCCGTTGCCCCCAGTCTCGCCTCCATGGCGCAGCCAAGGTTCAAGACCACAGGTCTTCACCAGGCTTTGCACCTCTTTCACCATGCCCTCACGGCAAGATACAGTAAGACAATGTACTTACAAGACATACCAATGCTGATATCCCAACGATGACATCAATAGTTGCGTCTGTGGACCTGTTTGATTCTCAGAGTCCCAACAGATTCAACATATCTGATGTATTCCGATGTCCATTTCCACCGGCGCCTCCACCCAAAGTTCCTCCAATTTCTCATCGCCCTCAGACAGACGTGCCAGTTGCAACTCTGGGGCCACGCGACGGGCCAGAAAGCCTGGCGCCACTGGAGCTTTGTGCCATGTCGAAACAAAATAGGCCCTATAGGTAATGAAAGAAAAGTAAAGAAATCATATTCTGTCAAACTGTATCAGCAATTCTCATCGCCAGTGGTAAATAGCTATTGTCATATCTAATTTTCACCTATAAACTTTATAAATACTCATGTTTAGTCATGGTTGAAATGGTTAAGAATGGTTCATATGTGTTAATAATGGTGTAACATATACATATTCATATTCATATACATATACATATTCATATATCATATATCATATATCATATATATATATATATTATTATGTATATCACATATATATACACATATGATTATGTATATTATAATATATATATATATGATTATGTATATACATTGTTAATGATGGTTACTGGTCATGGTCATGCCACAAAAACACCCCGGCAACTCCAAGGCCTATAGGCAGCGTGGCACGCATCAACCTCGGCCAGCAAAAACTTGGCTGCTCAAGGTAGGAAGAGAAGATAAAGATATTGCTATATCTGTATGGGTGTATACATACATACATACCTACCTACCTACCTACCTACCTACGTACATACATACATACATAACATAACATAACATTACATTACATTACATGACATGACATGACATTACATTACATTACATTACATTGCATTACATTACATACATACATACATACATTACATACATTACATACATTACATACATATACATATATATATATATATAACATATAAAATATCATAGATATTTTCATATATATATATATATATATGTAATTTATGTATCATGAAAATAGATGCGTGTGTGTGTGTGTCTTTGAAAGCATGTATATTACGGACTCGAAGATGCTACAATATGCTACAGCTTCCAACTATGCGTAGCGTCTTGGGGCGCTGCTCATTCTGCGGGGTGGCCTTCAAGATCTCCTCAGCACCAAAGCACTGGCCCAGCTGATTGCGTCCCTGCGACGAAGGGTTGGAGGCTCCGTTCGTGGAAATAATTGACAAACAATTCACAAACTCGAGAAATTTAATAGGACGTTCCTCTCACCAACTGCATAGATAAATAAATGGAACAATACATTGATGGATAGATGGAATAAATACGTTGAAGTTCTATAATATTATATATATATTAGTTTATAGTGTTATATATTTAGAATGATACCATTAGACAAATTATACCAAGGGATCAAACACATGATAAGGATGGATCTCCCAAGGCCTCGTGAATACCAGCTGCACAGCGCATCACCTTGTCCATGGTGAGGCCCACGGATTCCAGTAGTAGGCTGACCTCGAAGGCACCCAATGGCCGTTGAAAATTGTGAAAGACTTGGCTGACCTATACTGAGCTATGCTGAGCTGCCACACAGTGAGGCTGGTCGAATAGCAGGATGTTGTGGATAAAGAGCTGGTATCGAAGGTGCTCGTCGCCTGGTGTACGGTTTATTACGGTGTAAGGTCAGAAGAGACCGTCTCAATCGCTGGCATGGCTGACTTCCCTTGGCCGATGTTGACCCCCCGTGTGGCTCAGTCCCGGGCGTGTGGGAAACCTCGTGGGAGGTACACGACCTCTCCACACTTCAAGCATTCGTCCAATAGCAAAGGCCCCACCTGTCACTTCTAGTAGTGGCTCAAAGAATCCATGAGTGGATGACAAGTAAAAGCCATGAAAACCTTCGTTGCCCCGTCTCCCGCATGCATCCGGAATCCTGACCCTTTGCCTGCTCCAAATACAGCACGTCTCCAGCTTTGCCCCTGAGGCATGCATCTTCCGTATTGCCGGGCCAACATTAAATTTGGAGTCTTGGTTTACTTAGTTTACTTGTAGGCTTGCTGCCAGCCGTTCTTTGAAGACAGAATCCTTTAAAGTGGGCCTGTCACTCATGCCGGCATCCAACACAGGCCACCGCGGGACTGCAGCGGATGTGTCGAAGATGCGCCATCGCTTCGCGCCCTGAGAGCAGTTCAAGCATTTTACTGAAGAGTTTCAGGGATGCGGTTGTATCTTCCAGAATTTGTCCTTTCTTTCAATCCAATCTTCGGAGTAAAGAGCAAAGAGCTGTGAAACTCAAACACAAAACAAGCCTCAGTCTGCATGATGAAGGAGTCGAAGCGATCTGTATGTAGCGGGGCTGTGATTGGAGAATCCAGCCGCGAAATGTAAACATTGGTGGTCACAAAGGGCACCTGCCAACAGTTCCGAACAGAAACAGAGACTTTGCATGACTTTGCTTCACAGTGCTTCACATGTTCATCATTTTCCAAAGTTTTTCCAAAGTCCAAAATGCTTCGGGTCACCTGGAAGGAGCACTGCAGAGCTTCACAGATTCGCGCCAAGTGTGGTGATAGCGAGTTGCCACTGCTGATGACCCAGGTGCCCATCTCCAAACCTGTCACCGTTCACCACACGTTGCGCCGTTGCAAACCGTTGCACGGCTGTCCACACGGACCTTGTCTCACGGAGGCCTCGGTGGCCTCCCGATCTCGCTGATCATCTGCCATGAAGCTGTGGGCCTTGGCCTGTCCAATGGCCTCAAATGCACCGTGTTTTGTCGGGGTCCAACGAGATGAATTGAATTGACTTCAATCGACTTCAATTGACTTGATGAATTCGTTTCTGCTAATTTTTCGGCTGATGTTGGCCCAGTTTGTCCGTGCGCAGTACAGAAACTGCCAGTCCTTCTCTGAACTCCGAACTGTCTTTTTCTGGGTTCCTTGCAGGATGTGTGAAGCGGCTGTAACCAGTCCTCAGCCACAAAATAGCAAGAGGATCAGTGACTCATATGTCAAGTTGAGAAATGTGGACAGCTTTCCATGTATATAAATAAAATCCATCACGGGCAAAGTTATCTGCACCCCATTTGAAAAGCGGTTTCCTTGCGTGATTGTTGAGGGCGTCGATATTCTCCTTTCATAGTTGGGAGCCGTTCAGGAAGATCTGAATTCTGGATCCAAATCGCCTTTGGTGGAACTTGATATGGTGGTGACTCAAAACCTGCTTTCACTATATACTTTCGTTGACAAGTTGCAGCTGAATGGGCTTCCGCTTCTCTTCTGAACTCTCTTGGAACACCTCGTAGCTCTCGTGGTGGAGCAATCGCAATTGCTCCTGGGCAGGTTGTCCCTACATACAGGACTTGCCCAAAGTCGGCCTGCAAATTCCGAAGTAAGAATTTGCCTCTTTCACCCCTTCCACATTCCACCAGGGTCCTCCAATGTCCAGCGTCCTGCAACTAGCTCTCCACATTCGAGGACGAAGGGCATGCGACCATAGAAGTGCGAAACGAAAGTCTCACTGGCCTGACAGCGTCATCAAGGCATTCCCAAGAATCCATTGTTCATTCATCCATTGTTCCAATGCTCACCATTGCTCACCAATGATTCAATGTTTTTCGCGTGGACATCATGGTCTAGCTGGATACGAAACCAAATTCTGTGTGACGAACCGATGACCTAACCGATTTCATGAACATCATGAACATCATGAACCATCTTTCCTGTCTTTCCTGTCTTTCCTTCATACGTCATATGTGTCATGTGTGTCATGAAGATCATGAGCCAAGCCACCGCCAGCGCCGTGAAGATTGCTTGGAGGCCATCCGCACCTGGACATGTCTACAGTGTCTACAGTGATGTCAAGGTACCCAAACCCATCTGCACCCTGACCCCCAATGACGTTCTTGCCCAGGTCTACATGAGTCTACATGTCTACCAAACCCTTTCTACATCTTTCTACAACCTTCACAAACCGCATTTGATTGGAAGACCTCCGGCTATTCACAGTTCAAATCGGGTGAAAACCTGGCCTGCACCACCGTTTGCTAGGTGTTGACATAGCTCGGCCTCCATCTTGGCAGCAGCAGCCTGGCAGAAGCTAGAGAGTTATGTCACTTGGGAATTGGCTGACAGGCAAATCATGGCAAATCATAATTCAAATTGGGTACAGCTGATGAACGCGAATGCAAAGACAACTGCACTGATGCAAAGGCCAGTGTGTATGAGAATCTTAATTGTTCGGGCTTCCTCTGCAATATCCTCATGCTACCTACACTCAAGAACTCAAGGACATCGATCATCATCGAACTAGCTGAACAAAAAATGCTGAAATAGTCGATAAAACCACCTAACACAAAGATCAGAACCAGACAACAATATACAAACAGGACTTCAAATAGAAGCCTTGAACTTAAGAAAACTGAGGTAGTCTGCAGGTAGTCTGCAAGTATTTTTGCAGAACACAAACATGCTGCCCTTCGTGGTGACCTTGGATTTGTTGCAACGGATCTTTGGGACCACCATGGAGGGCGTGGTGGCGCGGCGCCGCGGCGCTTCCTCTTTGGATGTCTTCTGCTCTTGGATGTTCTGCGATGTTCTTGCACTCTTGGTGTTGCCAGACTACGGCTATGGTGAGCAGCAATGAATCAAGTCTCCGTGTTTTTTTCAAATCCAGCCAAGGTTCATCCAGCTCTGCGTCATGATAACGTGGGTTTGTCATTGTAAAAATCATAGTGCAATTGAAAATCTTGTATTTTGACTTGAGCAGCTGCACCGCTACACCATCCTGTCTGTCTTAATAAGGAAGCAAAAAAATGTTTCACTCGATCTTCATACTTCAATGTGAGTCGCCTCTGCAGGAAAGTGTAAGTTTAACCAGTAACTCATCATTCAATCTCAAATATCAAACAATATCAAAGCCAAAGCTTTCCAGTTGTGGTGTTTTTCATCATTTGTCATACATCTTGTGAGAGTCCCATCTAGTGATTTCTAGTGTTCCAATAGTGTTCCGGACATCTTGGAGGCACCGGATGCAGCGTTGCCACGGTGGCAGAGAACATTAGCAGCACTTTGCTTTGAGTGCAGTGCTTGGAGAAGTATTTGAGGAAGCAAAAAACACCGGAAAAACATGCAGAACTTCAAAACATTTCAAAACCATTGTTTGGATATGTATTTAGTTTATCTAATTGTGACTTATCACCGTCCGTGACAATGGAATGATATCATCTCCAGTCCCTTCCGGTAGTTTTGAGGGTTGCTCCTCGTCAGAGGCAATATCTCTTGAGATCTGCCCAATTTCTGAGCAAGGACTGTAAGAACTGAAAGGACTGCAAGGCACCCAGATCACCCAGGTAAAAACATGTGCATCGCTTTAAGATGAGAGGTTTCAGGCTGTTTCAGAGGTGAAGTCTAGTAACTGTCTAGTAACTCTAGTACGAAGTCACAGCATCAGTTGCGCTGAACGTTGGGCTCATCGGATCAGCCGCTCATGAGTGAGTTGAGTCAGCGAAACTGATGTGTGTGTTCCTCAGTGAGATGGGGGTCTTCGATCAAAACACCTTGAATTTGCTGTCTTAACAAAAATTGTTGTAGAAATACAATCATGATCAATACCAATTTTGACAGCATCGTTTGAATTTTGACAGCATCGTTTGTGCCGCTGGCAAATGCTTGTCTTTGCCACTGTGAACATTGCTAGACTTGCCGACAGAGGGGGTCAAGTGTTCTGCAGGCTCCGGACACTCCAAGCAGCTTTTTGCACACATGGTCACCGTGTGGTCTACTGTGAAACAGCGTGACAATGAACATGAAATACGCACGTACATAACACAAAGTCACCTTGAGACAAACGACTTGAAATTCCGAGGAGTCGCTATAATGCCTTCTGAGCAGAAGCTGCCCCAGACGCTGCGTCTCTCCGTGTGAAGCCATCGACAGCCCAATAGAAAAAGAGCAGCAATGCCATCGTTGACTTCAGGCTTATGTCGGACACTGTGTAGAACCGCTGGCACGCATAAGAGCTCGCAAAGCCCCACAGACCGCAGAGGTATATGCAGGTGTAAATGATGAAAATGCACTCTTTTACGATGATACTATACCCTTTCAAGAAGGGTTGAGAAGTCGTCAAAAGTCTGTCGCACACCAGTACAGCCTCATCAACAATCACCACAATGTAGGCAACACAACCAAGCGTGATCAGGAACCAGCCCATCCAGGGGTCAGGAATAATACAGCCCAAACAACATGCCCAGCAATAGGCCCATGAGTTCGCCTGTTGTGGGAAAAGCCTAGCAAGCACTGTCAGAGCAGTCTCATCATCCATGATGGGATACAAATTCATGAAATTCAGGGTTGGGATTGCAAAGGACCAACCCACCCAGCGAGTCACATAGATCGGGCGGTAATCGACACATCTTTGATTCCAGAAAGCAAAGTCGTAGCCCTCTGACAACATAGTGTAGTAGGTGATTTTCACAGAGAACTCAAACATACACACTCTGGAAATAACCAGTGCTCGACCCCGAGGCCTTGAAGATCTCATCTCACAGAACATAAACAAGGTGATGCAACACAAGGGAATGATCAAAACATAGCGAGCCACAGTGAAAAGCGCAATCTCATCTTCGTTCACATCTTTGTACAAAGGTCCAATCTCCCAGTATGCATGAGCAAGGAGACAACACAAAACTTGTGCCACAGTGAAGTACACGCACCAACGTGCGCTCGGCCAGGAGTTCCATGTCGCCGAAATCTGCAGCCACTCTTGAGACATATCTCTCGAGTCCAATGGGAACCAGTGGTATTACCTACCAAAATATCTCAAAAAATAATGATTTGATCGGGGGCCTTGAGCTGCAAAAATGCATTGCATCATTGATGTTCTCTCCAGTTGGCACAATTCTTAGACGGGAAAAGGATGAATCGGACCTGGGCGGGGCTTCTTCAAGGGCCACAATGAAGCCGTTGTCATAACCAAACATGATCCAGGCCATCTAGGCATGTGATTCATGATTCATGATGATTCATGTATGGACAAAGTGCATTTTACGTTTTCTGCACACAGCCACACAGCTGTGCCGTGTCCATTTTCTGACAAGGCGCGATCGTCTTGAACCTCCTTGTTCCCCCTGGTCCCTTCAGGCATGGCCCAGGGTAAGGCTCAAGAGAAGGGAACAATTGGGAAAAAACAAGGCTTCAGAGACAGAAACAAACTCAATGTAGTACTGCGATCTTCACTTAAGCTGCCGTCCACCAGTCTTCATCAGTCCATAACAAGCAGCAGTGCAAAGAAACTGTGGAATACTTGTTGCCTTCATGATCGTAGCTTTACTGTGGAAAACATCTGTCAGTCTGTGAATTTCTCCTTCCTCCCTAATATCCTCTCCGTTGCTTGTCCTAAGTCTCCCTGCAATGTGCTGAGCCTGAGAATAGATCGGGGCAGTGTTTCCAATTCAGGCAACACACCTGCTCACAGAGGACAGCAAGAGACCCATCTATGCTGCAGAGCCTGGTCCGTTGATTTTCTTCATGACTGATGCATACTGATGCTGGATATCGGTCTGATGAACTGATGCGGCAATCACAGGGAATAGTTGGTGCATGATAGTGCCATGGCATGTCCCGCCATGTGCCATGGCTGCATCCAAATGCCATGTGCCATGGAAATGCCTTCCTTCCAATCCCGCAGCATTGCTTTCTTCGTAAAGATTGCTTGGACGTCATTCATCTGCTCGATGGCTTCCTCAAATGCCGCGCAAATGCCAAACAGCAGACCGGCAACTCGCAAATGAACTTGAAAGGGTCCAACAGATAGTAAAAAAGTTTGACAATTAAAATAAATAGAGTATGTGCAATAAATAAAGAAATCTATACAGTAAGTGAATCAATCAATTAGCTACGTGTATATGTATGTGTATACATTTAAAGAAAAAAACTAAAAAAGTAGAAAGCGATATTGAACTAAAAAAGGCTATCGAATGGAAGGCAAACAAACAGCTTCACAATGGCTTCAACAAGCCATTGTTCTGTGCAAACAAGCATCAGTAAAGGTCTTCCGTATGGAAAATGAGATCCTTGGCCAGATCCAATTCATCTGCAAGAATCTGCAATGTCCCTCACTTTTTCCACACACCAGCTATACTATGTATGCACATATGTATGCTATACTAAGCCTTCAGACGTTTTTTTCTGTCGACCATACCAAGAGAGATTCTATGTACTTTAAGACCTTGCATCTTCAGCAACAAACTTCGATGCAGCCTTCAACGGCCAAAGATTGCCGAGGGGCTTATCCATCTCGCCCTCTAGCAAGTCGTCTGCATACATCTCCCCAAGGAGATTGGCTCCAGCTGCAATACGGCCACCTGGTCAGGGTCTGCGGGCAGTTGGCCTGGTCCAACATTGAGCAAGTGGTCCCAGACATGACAGCATGACGGTGGCTCATGTGAACCTCTTTGGGAAAGTCCTTCAGCTTCCTCTGCAAGTTGCTAATCAGGACATCAGGAGTGGCTGAAACATCAAAGGGGTCCTCATGCCAAAAGCCATATTCAAACTTGATGTTTGGCAAGCGGAAGCTCCTGATAGTGCATGTGCGTGCGGCATTGTTTTTTTACTTTGAGGCAAGCTTTGAGGTACATGCCGCATGTTACATGCCACACCAACTTTGAAGCCCAGTCAGGCCTGCCATCTTCTTGTAACGGTCAAGCTCTGCTTTAGTGGCTGCCAGCTGTTGCTTCAGCTCGGAAATCCTGTCACACATGCGTTTGATTTTAGTTGTAGCCATGAAAGCAGCATTGGTAGCCTGGTAGACTCTTCAGGCTGGTAGGCTAGATAAGCAAAGCGGGCCCAAACGTAGGGAAACCACACATCATCACTGATCATCACTATCAAGATCTATCTCGCTGATTGATCATCACATATCATAACTATCAAGTCACATCCTGCGCAGCTGAGGCGCTCCGCTTTTTGTTCCTCGATGATCTCATCCTTCTCCGCCAACTCCGCCACATGGGACACACCCAAGACCCCACCACGGGTCGCTGAGCAGGGCGAGATGAGGCATTGATAGGGATTGAAGCACATCGAGCGGATGATTTCTATTCACCAAGTTCACCAAGTCACCAAATGAGTAGAGAAAGGCGTTGCACTTTCAGTATCTTTCAACACTAACAGTCACTAATAGTCACTAACACAAATTCAGCGTCACATAATTTTGAGGTCAAGATTTTCAGCAAGGCATTCTTTCCACAGTCTCGACTATGTGCAGCTTCGGAACCCACGATCAAAGACTCGTGCACGCCCGTCAGCTGCCTTGCTGTTGTGGGGTTTCAACACGTCATGACTTGCGGTTGGGACGGGAGGAGCCCATGAGAGTTTGCTTCAGAAGCTTCCCACAGCCGAGTAGCTCCATCTGCCATTCCCGTTTAGCTTGAGCATAGTCTACCTGCCGCATCTGCCGGCAACGTATTGCAGTTTGACACAATCCTGTGTTCGCTTCAACTCTCCATGGAAAAAAAAAGTCTTGAAGTCAACTTATGGAACCTTGCAAAGAGTTGCAACTTTTTGTGACCAAAGGTCGGTGATCCAATCTTGATCGATTCCTTTGGAAACACTTTTCCAAGAGACTTGCCTGCCCGCTGGCAATAAGGATTTCGGGCGCACACACTGTATGGTCGACGAACACAAAGAAGTGCCTGGCCAAAAACAGTCTTCAAGCACAAGAAGAGGGAAAACCACAATTCCAACCACCACAATTATCACAAGATGTTGTGCATCGCGTCACCATGTATCAGATCAAATCAGATCAGGCCATATATCACTGCCACCACAACCACTACCATCACCATCATCACCATCATCGCCACCACCACCAGCATCGTCATCATCATCATCATCATCATCATGAGTGAACATTATCATCATCACCATCAAGCATCGAGTCAACACCAAAAGCCTTCCAAATTAGGAGCGTCCAAAACCATCTGTCATCCCCTAAACTTCAGCTTGATATGGGTTCCCGCAGTCCATTTTACCCCCCATGAAGCCAGCATAAGAGAACAGCGCATCAACAACAGTCATCGACCCAGCATTTTATGCCTGACCTCTATGACCATGTTTTGATCTTTTTTGGTTATGAAACCTCCTGTCAAGCTGTGGTGATAACACCTGCTGCTCACCTGCCAAAGACCAGTGTATCAGCGTGCGACAGCTCGATGCCCGTGACCTTCGAAGGGTGGACCGTGAAGCGAACATGAAGTGACCGTGAAGCGACAGTGAAGCGACTGTGAAGCGACTGTGAAGCGACTGTGAAGCGACCGGGGCTTCTGTTCAAATCTGTTCAAATCTCTTTGAAATAGAAAGTAGCACTGGACTCAATGATAGAATAGCATAGAATAGCATCAAACACCGGCCCTCACCCAGCATTGAGCCAAGGGCTTTGGGCTTCTCCACTTGTCTGCAAATCCTGAGTTTCCCACCGTTTAAATGCCCCCATATATGTATATATATATAATTATATAAATCAATATAAATCACCCCTAGAGATCCAGAAATGAGAGAGAGAGAGAAGGAGAGAGGGAGAGAGGGAGAGGGAGAGGGAGGGAAAATTACAGAGCAATGTTTGGTGGCAAATGCGTAGCTAAGATGCCCCTTCTTCTCCTCGATACCTGCAAAGGCACATCTGTGAAGGACCTGAATGATTGTCTCCCTTGGCCTTTGAAATCTCTGAAACACTCGTCACCTTTGCTGTCCGCCATGTCACCAGGTTTGCGCCTTGGGCACGGAAGAGTTGCTTCAACGACTTGCCATTCACGAAGGTCGACTGTAAGCCCTCTTCGCCTTCCAGCAGAGAGTGACCATGCAAAACTTGTTTTCCTGTCCTGTCTTCAGAGAACTATTAAAACAAAAAAAAGTACAAAAGAAAAGATATCTGAAGCAAGTGCTTGTCACTGGCTGCATAGATGGAGCATAGATCCATGTCCTCGTGAGCTTGTCAGTCTTTTCACAACTGAAGACCCCCGTTTACTCCATTCAAACTCAACAAAAAAAACATTGCGAAGAGTAAAAGAGCAAGAAATGCGGCCACTCCAAAGGGCACAAGTCAAAAGTTTGAAAGGACAGTAGATACTGTGTCTAGATAGTGCTGTAGCATGCTGTAGCTGTATCGGGAATTTGCAGTGGCGGCCAACTTGAATGTGTTCGCCTGAAACTGGCCATGGATTCCCGGTGGGTCTGCTCCGGGAGATCACAGCTGAGCATCATTGAACACAACAGCATGGTGCCACGCTACACCTTTGCCCAGCAAAATGGTCGGTTGCTCATCCTCCTTCCAAGATGGTGCAGCTGGTGCAACCAGAAATAGACAACTCTCAATGCACCACAGGTTGCAAATCAATCCAATGATGAACCTCGGCTTCCTCACTGTCACTCTTATCCTATGCTGGGACGCTGTCCTCGATGGTCTGTGCCTCCTTACTCTTCGAGCTCTCCGAATCTGGTCAGGGCGGCCAGGAAGCAAGTGGCACGGGGATGCAATGAATTGTTTCACATGTGGGTACTGTATCTGGGACCAAAAGGTGCCAATGGTGTGAAAACATGTGAAAAATATTAAAGTACTGTACGTATACTAATCAGGACGTAGCATCTTCATACAAAGCGTTCCAACCCGGATTCCCATCCAGAAAAGCAGATCTCATAATTCTCACGGTTCACAAAGATTCTCTTTATCAATTTTGGTCCTTCCTTTGTGCACTTGTCTTCTCAACAAATCTAATCCATGCCCAAAAAGTCAATGTCTCCCACCTGAGCTGCTGGAGCTCTGATCTTCGCTTTCACTCTCACTGCTTGAGCTGTCTGAATCGCTCTCATCACCTGGATCTAAAATGCGGTCTACAAATATCACTGGGAAAGAACTTTGCGATATTTTTCGCTGTTTATGAGCAAAAAGGGAAGCTCTTTAGTTGCGGTCCGGGTTCCTGTTTTGCTGGCCAAGAGGCCTGCACCACCAATGAGGTTTCGGCCGGGACTGAAGACAAACCTCACGCGGCCTGCAAGAGTCTTGTCCTGGGTCACACAGTGATGATTATGACCTGGTTTGGTTTTGAATTCATTGAATTTGATCCATTGCCCAATCCTTGTCCCTGTTGCAGTTTCTGGTGGATGGAGAGGTTTGCATCCATCTTTTGGCACAGTGCAACAAAATCCGAAACTGTAACGGCACACCAACAAACAATCAGCTCCTCGTTCAAGTTCACCTTAGTGTCTCAAGAAACTCCAAAGAAGCTAACTTCGAAGAACAAACGTTGCAGTTGAAAGGCTCTGTTCTGGTCAACGATGGATTAGTCTGGCCACGCAAAAATCTGCTCAACAACCAACATCTGCCTGCAATCCAACATGTTTTTCTGCTTCCTCTCGAAAGTCCTGATGCTAATTCATTTTTCGTGAATTCGTCCTTGCTTTGTCGGTTGATTGCAAGTGAAGTGTGTGACTAAACAACAAAAATATAGTCAAATGTTCTCTTAAGGGGAAGGAACTGTGGCCTTGACAAGAGTTACTCCAGTAGTGTCCAGAATCCGTACAGCCACTCACATCTTTCTCTGCTGGTGAATTGGGCAGACTCAGAATAGAATGCACAAATAGAATCAAATAGATCCAAATGACAAAAGAATACCAAAGCCATGAAGTCCGGAAAAGTGACCATCATCGGCTGAAGACTTGAAAAGCCTGGAGTGATGGAGGAGCGCCGTAGCCGCGCTGCCTCCATCGTCCAGGCCCCGCTTTTTGTCCGAATCTCCAAGATTTTCAGCTTTCAGCGATGCTCAACTTTTGAAGACTTTGGTCATGGTAGGCCCTGGTAGGCTTGGAATTCACCCAAAGGCGCTATGTCATAATTATGTGGGGATAACACGGGGATAAATGAGAAGATCCAAGTAGTGCCAGGTGCTCAGATTGCCTCCTGTTGTTCTCTAGACTCTGCCACCTTCTCCTCCCAACCTGCAGCTGGTTGCACTGGGCAATGGGAGAGGTGCCCAACGGAGGTTCACAATGATCGAGACGGCAACCACACAGGAAATCCACAAAGGGAAGTGTGTTTCGACCAAGCAGCTCTTATTAAACTCCGCTAGCGCCCCTTCCATGGCAGCAATCTCTTGCTGTGCTAATCCCATCTCCTTGCATGGCGCTATCGAATTTCGTACTCAGGACTGTTAAATACCTCCTCATTCCTCAATAGTCTATTCCCAGTCCGAACTGGAAATGCAGATGCAGCTGTCTACGGAAGCTGGCCAGCCTATCTCGACCTAGTGTCTACCTGATCAAACCGCACAGCCAATGCAAACAAACTGCTGCAGCCACCAGCCTTGATGGAGTCTGCATCCGGCATGACGCCACCTGCAGCTTTTCCAACCATACCTTTTGGGACCCTAAATGTGACACGCCGATGATTGTTGGGGTGACTGCGAAGCAACCAGGATTCAACACCTAGCTATATAAGAGTCTGTTTGAAATTGACCTGCTCAAACTGCAAGATTTTTTACAAGAGCAAACCCAGACTGGATGAAACACTCATGGATCTGCATTGATGAATCTTGCAGTCTTCACACTTCTCCCAGAAATTCAACAGAAATGCAGCTTCATTGTCAAATTGTGTCAATCTCTAAACCCTGCCGCATTCTAAGGTTTCCTCCAGGCTCTCGTGAGCCTTGCATCGCTTCAAACATCTTCCGCAGCTTTTCGTTCTCTTCTCGCAGCTCGCGCATAAGACGCTCCTCTGCCAGGAATGCTTGGCTTCCAAGAGGGTGAAAAAACATGCAAAAACATGCAAAAAGCGCCAAATATATCAAATTCACATCTCCCGTGCCAAACATTGCCAAACTATCATCATAAGACCCCCGAACATGTCTGAGCCAACATGCAAAACCAAACAAACGTGAAACAGGTGTCGAAACTCTTACAAGCCATGCTTTGCTCGTCGCTGCTAAAAAAGTTTCCTGGCCTGAGGGTTCTCATTCGGAACAGCAACATTCCTTGCTAGTGCAGCAGGAATCAACAAGCGCGTACACTTGCGTGTGCACAGATATGGCTTGCTTTGTGAAGTTCCATGCTGACACTCTTTCAGACCCTGATCTGGAACTCAAAGAGGTGCTATTTTTGCACACTGAAAACACAGCGGGAGGTGTAGAAGTTTCCTGTTTCTTTCAATTCTCTTGAGACCGCAGTACAATGAATCAAGTGCTAGCAAGCTAGGTCCAGCTAGCTACATCTGCCTTGCACGCGTTCATTTAAATTAGTTTGAGTCAACTCAACCTCGTTCGTTTTCTTCTCCGGGCCAAATCCTTTAGAATCCAAACATCCAAAAAGGAATTGACTGGATTGCCACCAGTCTCAATCCCCAGACCAAATTCTCGCCAAGGTGCTTGATCTTCTTTGCCCGATCAGCATACCGCAATGTCGACAGCGTTTCTTCATGATTGGAAGATGCAGGAGAAAGAGCGCAAATCCTGCAGATCGTCAGCAAGTCCACGTCTGAAATGAATGGCTGTTAAACCAATGCATCCTCATTGACTACCAAGCAGCAGCTCTGATGAGGCAACTTGGATCGACTTGGATTGTCAATGCCCCACTCCCCTCCCCGCGGTCATGATGGTCTTGCTAGACCCGCCCAATGCGTTCTGCAGAAGCCGTGTGAGCTTTGAATCTCTGTAAGGTATCAAGACCTGAGTCCGAAGCCAGCTTCTCAAGACATCTATATGAGTATCAAATTGCGTTCCTAGTGAAACGAACTGAGGTGCTGAGATTGATACTAAATACACAAACAAGACTGCTAAATTGTCAGAGGAGCAACGGCATTATCGTTCAAGTCGACATTGCTCATGACAGATTCAATCACCAGATTTAGGACAGAACAGTTCCAAGTTTCCATTGACTTGGGAAAAGGCACATTCTTCTTCTTCTCAGATCCTCTATCAGCCAGCTTTTCAATCACATTTCCTTGGTCACAGCTCCCGGATGGACAGAGCAGCATGCTCATCTCCGCAAAGCCAATTCCATGAATACTGAGATACTGCGGCAATGCTGACATGTATCACTCAGCTTCCTGCGAGGCTTCAGTCTAGTTTGGGTGTGCCTCGAGTGGTTTTTCAAATCGTTGTGCCTCCAAGTAGCCCAATGCGCTCAACGATTTGTTGATCATCGACCCTTCCTTCAAGCGGTCTCCAGTCGCACCAGTCTGTGCAGCCTGGAGAGATGATTTGCTCATGGTCTTCGAACAAAGGGTTGTTTGGCCAATGCAAGCAATGTGAGGATTCAAGGTCCAGTTGTAGGAAAGGAAGTACCCAAAAGTCAAAGAACACCATCAAGAGCATCATTTGCATGACATCCACATTTACGAAGTCACTAAGGTCCTGCCAGCCACTACCTGGGTTTCGTTCAAAAATCACGTGGAACACTGGTGGCCAAAACCGCCTTCTCACTGCCAGCAAGGTCAACCTGTGTCAAAGCACAAATCATACAGTGACTGACAGTGACTCGTGACTCAAGAGGCAGGAGGTCTACCAGCAATTCCCACCCAACATGACAGCCAGACAGCCAGAATTTCCTACAGTACCAGTGTAACGAAGCCCCGGGCGCAGATTAAGACTTTCCATTCTGCGGCTGTCTCTGTTCTGTCAAGTTGCCAAGTTGATCATGGACACAGTAGCAGAGCCATTTGTCACCGCCTTAAACATCAAGATCAACAGAACAAAGTGAACAAAGTGTGCAGTAAATTTGCCCCGGCCCACACTGAACTGTGTTCGATACCTCAAGTCAGATCTGCTGGCAGTTTCAAGTGCCTTGCCTTGAACTCGATGATCTGCACTGTATGTGCACGACTGGAGGTTGCATTCATCAGAGTAGATCCTACTGTTCCTCAAAAGCTGCAAAACATGATGCAAAGATCTTGAGAGTTGCCTCAAACACAAATTGTTCCACAGGATGCACTTTCATAGTCCTTTAGATTCTCTTCATATGCAAGAGAACTCAAAAGACCGCATCAGTATCGCGTGGTGTAAGAATGATCCAAGGATCGATGGTTGGTGGCTTCCTCAATGGTCGTCTCGATTGCCTCACGTGTCAAACATCTACAGTATGTACCTTTCGATGTGTCTGGATCAATTACTTCAGGAAAGATTGGCAAAGGATTGGCAATCTCACGGAGAATCTCATCGAGAAATATCGAGAAGAGCGCGAAGTCATGTCGGAAGTTTAGTTGAATTGCAAGGGGATGCTCCCGAAGAACAAAACTCCGCAAGGCTTTTCCTGACTATGTTACTATATGTTACTATGTGGAGGCGGAAGCAACATGTCGTGTAGGCTGAAGCAGTACTCACCTCGTAGTTCTCCACGGGTCTTTTGATTACCCCATCTATGTAGATGCCAAGAGCCTCTCACGCTTGGAAATGCATATGAAATGCATATCAATTTCCGATACATGGCCACTGACTGCCACTGAGTGCACTCTATGGGCGCTCTTTGTTCAGCAACAATCACTCTGGATGCGACTCAAACCCACCTCACCGAAATTTTTATTTATCTATTTAATATATTATATATATATATATATATTAGGGCACATTCGGGTGAACCGCCGTGCCTTCGACTCTCCTCAGAGAGAGATGGAGAACTAAGATTGTGGCACTCCCTTTACTCGCGACAGCTGGGGAAGACATAACTTTGACCATTTTTGACCTATATTCTTCTGGCTGGCTGGAAGAAGAAACTGAAACCATTTCTCTCGCATGACTTACCAGCATCATCAGCATCGCCAGGACCACGACTCGTATTTCACATGTGGTGAACATAAGGATCTGAGGGGGATCTTGAGTGACAAAACGCAGCTCTGCAAAGACAAAACCGGAACCTCCATGGACGATCAAAATGATTTACAATAAGTGAACCTCGTGTATATCAAACATATCAGACTTTTCAGACAAGTGACGGACTTCCAATCCTTTCTTCGGTCTAAGCCCCACATCGATCAGCAGATCTTGGATCGCCTTCCCAGCTCCAAACAGCGTCTACGTTCGTCAACGTCCGTCAATCTTCGGCCCATGCCAAAACATCTGACACCCCTAGCGCCTCGTTGTAGATCTCAATCATGGACACAGTCACCTCGTACCTTGGACAGTGACAGTGAGAGTACTTCTACATTCTACAAATACAGAATATATCAGAATATATAGATATAATTTAATCGAAATTGATGGCTCGAAGGCTCAAAGCCAAGGCAGACAGCCAAATCCCCCGCCAGGAGACCGTTTCTCCGGGTCTTTCTCATTGCCAATCCGGCTAAAGATCTCCTGGCCGCAAAGTCTTGAACTGTGAGTTGTGGCAACTAAAAAAGGAAGTGGTGAAGTGGAAAAAGAAATCTGTTCAGAACGAGAGCAAATAAAACTGATGCAAAGTGTCAAAATGTCCTCACAAGAGATCGGGACAATGCCTTTGTTGTAACCATAGCCTGGCCAGTGATTCTGGGTACCGACAAGGTCAATCATTCTACCTGGAGCCACTGGTGATTGCTAAGATTACCAATACGCCAAGCCATCGTCTGGTAAGTAGCCATTCCAAGTCAAAGACCGGGCAACAGGTTGTTGGATATCGATGAATATCGCATGCTCTGACTGCGCTTTGTGGAATACACTGAGCATGGCATATGCGAGCTATGCACTCCGTCATGCTTGAGACTTATAACTCGCAGCTTCAAATTCTGTGCTTGGCAACGGTGAATTCCACCATCCTATGATCCAAACAGGACGCAAATCTAGATCTAGTTTGCCCACCTACCATGGAGTAGCTTTTGCCAGCTCCTGCGCTCTTGACACAGCTTCGTAAGATGTTTGGTGTCCAGTTTTCAGGCCAAAGGATTCCAAAGGATCCCTGCAAACAACACTGCAAACTCAGCACATCAGAGTCTCAGAGCCACGGCTCGCAGGGAGACCCTCACTCCTGTTTGGCCATATGCAAAAAGACAGCAATGGAACCCATTCCATGCGTTGTCAAGAACTCTTTGGCCAAAGGTGTCAAACCTCAATGTGTTGCGTCTTTTTCAGCTCTAGCATCCCTAGTTTTGTCCAACATGTTGATCCAGTGAGTTCCTTCCAATGTGGTGAGTACCGAGTCCGGCTAAGCACCAAACACATACCTCTGGTCAGCATACTTGCCTCGGTCGTGCAGCAATATGCAGCATCCCCTTTGGTCTATCACTTAGACACAGAACCAAACATGTTCAGCTAAAACAAACTACAGGTAATTGCCTGGGAATTAGAGGAAGAATAAATTTGTGAACCACACTGTTTTGGATGATAACCACAGAGCAAGCCCCAACACAGAAGCCTGCCGCACATCAGTAAAACCCTGCTGTTGTTTTTGCTCAAATTTTGGCCGAAAAAGTCGGCCTCACTTTGCCCCAAAGTGGAATCAGAAGAGCATTTCCGCACAAAACGACCGTTTACCCAAAGTGTCGTGCAAAATGTTGATGCACGTGCTGCGTTTCAGATTGCCAACTGGTCTTACTGACTTCACATGTCTCTTCCAATATCTTGCATCCCGGCAACCTACATTCTCTTGCTGTACCCCTGGATGCAGAAATGGTCTCTGCTCTGGTCATCAGCTGAGAGTCTGCCAGGCACAGGCCGCAAGTATCCAGTTCCATCATCTTCGAAACCATCATGACCTGACCCTTTTCAAGGGCAAGCAGCCCTTGAAGACACTCTAAAGGAAACATCTCAACACAAGTTCTTTGTGTACGAACCAGGCAAGTGCCGATAGTGATCAATAGTTTCATTCAACGATGCCAAGGCACTCCAAAAAGATTCGTCGAAAGTGAACCTGGGCGATGATTTTACAGTGAACCAAGAGAAACATTGAGAAACAGAACAGGTGTTTCATCGACTCATATAAAATAATCATACAAAATGATATAAAATGTAGATAACCCAGTACACCAGTCACAATCAAACACCACACTCATATGTGTATAATATATTATATAAATGTGTATTTATGTATATAATTGTATACATATATTTATTACTACATAGTAATCATAGTAGTATATTATATATATACATATATATATCATGTATGATAAGAATGTATCGTATACAGTACAATGCACAACTCAATGAGACGCACACGTCCAGGATCTCTTGTTGTATATGAGGCATTCGTTTTCGGAACAAGCAACGTTTTCTCGTCTCCAGTGTCAATGTTTCGGATCCGGGTGGTAGGGCCTTCCAGCTGACTGGACAGAGGGACGACCCTATGGCTGGAGTGCTTAAGCAGTCGCTGTCATCGCTGCCATGGCCATGTCATGCCTTCCATGTCAATGCAAAGCACTGCATCAAGATTTTGTTCGCGGTCATTGAAAGGCCTCCCAAGAGCCAAGATCTCACTCTATCAACAAACGTGAAAACCGTCCAACGAAACACTTGTACACTGTTGATCACAACTGAAATCTGCATCAAGTTGACGTTCAAATCAGTCTTCAAGGTGGTTCAGGCCTCACGCGCACACCCACCACGACTGCTTCACCGGCGGCCATGATTCACTACAAAGCCATCTATTGTCAAGCAGTGTCAAAATGTGTTTGCAGATCATGATCTCATTGTGCTAATTTGTGCTAGAACTGGCATTCCTATCTCATGTGAACGATTGATTTGACCATATGCTCAAAAGGCTCATGGCCTGAGAGATCACAATACAAATGTCGAAATTTAGCACATCACTGGTGCTTCCAATTTTCTGGCATGCAAAGCTCTGAACAAAAAGAAAAAACAAATGGTGTTATAGTGTGATTTGCGCTATTCCAACCCTTCCCCCACCGATGATACCCATGCCTATTTCATCCTTTGTCTACGCTCTGGAACTAGAAATCCCGATTTCCCCCAGCCGCGTCAAATTTTCCATTTCATGCACATTACTCTCCGTGCTCTGCAACCAACGCGGCGATGCAATCTGGGATTCAGCATCACTTCTTTGGTGGCGAGGTTGGCGGCCCACAGTGGCGAAGTCTGAAAGCATGTGCCGGAAGGAATTAAAGTTTGTCAAATTGTGCATAGGGCATAGAGCACAAAGGGAATGTTTTTGTTCAAGAACAAATGTACTTTGAGGTTGTGCGGTTTTACTCACAGGGAATCAATCAGAGATGGTTCGGCTACATAAGAAACATACTCGAAACAGAAATCAAGACCTCTTCACGGAAAAAACCGAACAGTTGAGCTAAGCGTCACAATAATAAAAACACGGTCATAGCCAAAATGCTTGTTTTGGATTCGTATACATGGGAAAAGAAGGGATGAGAAGCTTTTGTTCTGCCAACAACGTTGCGGAGGACACAGTCAATGAAGCAAGGGCCACGTAATGCAGGGCCGCTGTGTGTGGGTTTGCACCCCAACCATGCCGGACGGCATTCTTGGGCAGCACCTGAACTGCAATGGACGGCTCAATCCTTGTTTGGTCAACACCAATTTTTTCACATACAGAGTTTCACATTACAAACCCAACACATGGAAGTCTTTTCTGAGAGTGATGTCAGATCCGTGGTTTGCAATTTCCTTGGGTGATCCATGGTGATCCTACGCCACACGATGGAACTCTGGTCCATTTGTCCTCAGAAGCTTTGAAGGGATTCTTCTGACTGTTTCACCACCGTGAAACGAACCGCATTTCCACAAGGATCGTGCCGTCCATGGCGTTCCTTTCAATGAGCGATCTGAAGCTAACAAGTGCCACTGCCAGCATGAAGATTGCTTCTCTCATCTTGCCAAACCATGCGCATTCGAACTTTCTAATGTCATGTTCAAACAAGCGAGAAGGCATAGACAAACCAGGCTCAAAACGAGAGCAGTCTTGGACCCCAAAGGTAAAACATGAGGATTCCAGTCCATCGTAGTGTACTGATCTATACTGGATGTAGTCCATGCCGTTCATGCCCTTGTTTCCTCGTTCCACATGTAATGTTTGCTGCTAGGTGTCCCACCTGATCGCTACGAAGCCTCAACACTAAGAAAACAAGCCACCACGTGTATCTGTGTGTGTGTTGCACCGTGGTGCCGAATCAAGAAATTCCACAAGACCCATCAAGACCCATCAAGACCCATCAAGACCCATCAAGACCCCATCTCCTGGAGATCCTCTATTTTATTTTCCTATTTCTTTTTTTCCCAATGTGGTCCCTATGATCCGGACACGTCGGAATGTCTTCGCTGGCATCGGCATGTTGGCCATCGTGGTTGAGCCCAGGCCGAGCAAACGCTGCTGGATTAGCACCAGCATCCACTGTAATCAGGGAAGTCTCAAGAAACGAATGCGTGGATCTGGACTCTGAAAAAGAAGGTCCAATTCAGTCTACCCACCCCAAACTATCCCAAACTTCTGTGCCTGATCATCCCTCCAGAAATAAGAAGTTATCAAATGTTGCTGATTGTCGCTCATTCATCTCATTCTAACCTTGGAATCTCCACTGCAGAACATCCAGCCACGTTGGCACCGGCCGCCACATTTGTGGCGTCACCACAGGCACCACCAAACGCTACTGGCGCCTGTGCCTGAACTCACCGGCCAGGCCAAGAGTAGCGGCGTTTTGCAGAGAACTTGCACATGGCGATGAAGATGCCGCGAGCCAGGCGGTGAAAGCGAGGCTGTGAAATTATGTAAAAAGGTGCAAACATGAACAAAAAAAGATACTGACCATGGATGACGGATATCAACAATGGAAGAATGGATAAAGTTCATAGAAGGCACGTGAAAGCGCCAGCATCTTCATATCTTCTCTGCAAAGGGCCAAGCAGAGTGCTGCACTGGCAGACTGGCTCCGCGCTGGAGCTGAGTGGTAGATATGTATTCGAATGAATCAGCTAAGAACGCTTAGGCTCTAGAGGCTCTGAATTGAATCTCAATGATCTCAACCAGGTCTTCAAATCAAAAAAAAACAGCTCTCACTTTCTACGTGTTGCAAAGCAAACTCTACCATTACTGGGTCGGACCTTCACCTTCGGCAAGAAATGCCAAACCGCTCACCTTTCGGAAAGGTGGGCGACGTTTTCACCCTCCCAGCTCCAATCCACGCAGCTGGAGGTGCAAAGCACACCTAGAGGGTCAACGGAGGGGAGGGCGGTTTGGGTTTTGTCAAACCCTCAGAAGGGTCATGGAAGTCTTACCGTGAAATCCCACTAGGCTTCTTTGTTGGGGTCCGCCATCCTTTGCAACAAAAATTGCCAGAAACTTTGCTATTTTGGTGGACCCCTTCAAGTGGAGATGCTGCCAAAACCATCAGGAATCATGACGTAAGAAGCATTTCCATTGACCAAAGACCCGCACAACTCCTAAATCTCCTAGTTAGCGTGCTGAGATTGCCCTTTCACACTTTCATGAGCCCACCCAGACACAGGCCTCACTGCAATAGTGGGGTGATGTCTCGCGAATCCAGCAACTGGTCAGAAAGGCATCACCAAGGTCAGCGTTTTGGGCTGGACCATAAAAATCACAACGACAAATGCAAGAGGATGGGGAAAATGAACTGTCACTGATTCCTGTTGGAGAATTGATTCATCATTCATTTCAAACTGCAGCGCCTCATTCTGTACCTCCGATTCTTCGATATTCCCCCACATCATCTGTCCTGCCTTGGCGTCTCTTTGCGCAATCTCCGGATGGAACTTCCAGCACCTCAGCTCTCCAAGGGCCACAGCATGCCGCAGCTTGATGGCCTAGCTGGGATCCCAGACTCTGCATAGATGTAATTCTGCAGATTCCTCTTTGTTGGTGTAAACCTCAGATATCGGAGCTGGTTCGGGCCACCAAACATCAACTTCACAGCCAAATTCGGTGAAGAGAAAGAAACCAGAAGCAAAAGGCTCAACAGCGCCCACTCTCCAAGAGTCCAAGTGCTAAATGGCTGGGAGTATTGGTCTAAAGTAGCATTTCCAAATTTGGGTGGTCCAGTTCCATCCTATGAAAATCCAAGAGCACGTCCACATGAAGCCAGAAGTCTTTGCATGTTTCCATTCCAAGGTGCCTATCGAACGCCCAGTCTATGGGCGCTTCCGAGATGGGCTCGTCGTCAGGCATGTGCAGGGTTTCATAATATCTGGCCGCGATTCACCGGTTGTTGGACGAAACCTTTTGGGAAACTGACAACAAAATACATATAATACATTACATTACTGTATATAAATTTATATAATACATTGACATCCGAATGCACGTGTCCCAACACTTCCTGCCGCACCCTAGCGTCAAGCAGTCGGCGATCGTGGCCCTCTTGGTGGGGTTGAAAGTGAGCCTTGGCTCTCACGTCCCAAAGCAGCGGTTAGTCAGTCGAGGCAGAAGGGTCGCAGTGCGCCCTCTGGAGCGTTTTTCACTTAACCCAGTGAAGTCGTGAAGATTCTTCTGGGTGTCTGCACATCCTCTCGATTGCCTCGATGCCAGCATCTGTTGCCTGCGAGGAAATGGAATGTAATGTCCTTGATTTCTTTTCCTGGGAAAACGGGAAATCGCATGGCACTTCTGCTTTCCACAGCATGCCTTCGGGTAGATGGATTTCCAGCTCTGCTTGGTTGCAGGCGGCACCTCACTCTGCTGCACACCACCCACTTGTGGCGAAATTCCCGCAACTCACCAGCAGTGTCAAGCTCGGCAAAACTTGGATCCTACTCACGAAAAAGGAATGGAGGTCTGCAGGACTCATCAAGAACGATGCTCCGAAGCTGACCCTGGCCTTCTTGATGAAGTTCCTTGCGGGGCTCCGAGGAGGCAGCCACGTTAGATCGTCCTCAAAACCGCTTTCAGATGACCGAATGTTTGTGGGAGATCACATGTCAAACCCCGCGGCACTTATATAGGGTCAAGAATGGCAAATCCCAAACCCAGCCATGACGAGAAAACATCCGAAACGTGTCTTAAGGGAAATAGATGAGAAAAAAAGAAACAAAACGCCCCCGGGTCAGAGAGCAGGCACACCACAGAAATTGAGAGGGAAAACGTGACATCTGTATGCCAGGAAAACACCACTCGCGGGTCGGGAGAAGGCACACCACAGAAATTGAAAGGGAAAAGAAGGGCCAAGCAGGGACCCTAGCTGTTCAGCATGGAATCCCGCGGCAAGCAAACCACTGAAAATGCTAGAAGCGCATCGCGGGATGCTCAGAACTCCAACACGCCGAAAAGAAGTTGCCGCCAGCAAGATGGTAGGCCCAAATGAAAATAAGGATGAAAAAATAAGGATGAAAAAATTAGGATGATTTAAGATGATTTGCCTGTTTTTTTCCATAGGGACGTATTTCGATCCAACTCCGTGAAACGGGCCTCTGTGGGAGTACCTAGCACAGCCAAGATCTTCTTGATCTGGTCCAGGTGATCCTCGCACCGTGCCCAGACTGGCGCCCGCATCCCCGTGACACACACCTAGCACTCCTAGCTCGTGGCGCATGGGCAGTTTCCATTGCAATTGAAAAGTGATGCGAGTGATTCGAGTGATGTGTGTGAACTTAATCTTAATCAGAGCACAACTGATGACTCTGACGTGAAGGAGAAAGTGCATGTCAGATTCCATTGTTGCTCAGAACCTCTCAGACAACCACAATGATTCAAGCTGTTTTTCTCTATTTTTGCTGCGCCCAATCCACTGAAGACCCTGAAACCCTAGGTCCTTTCCAGTGAAGATAGGCTTTCGACCAATCAATTCACAAAGGATGCACCTCCAAAAACGTCGCACTGGTGCACGTGCGATGCACCACAGGTTGGCAGTTACCATGACCATTTCCGCCCACCAATAACATTTCTATCCATTTCTATCCATTTCTATCCATCTCTATCCATTTCTATCCATTTCTATCCATTTCTATCCATTATAGTTTTGGTGGTTATATAGGTTATATAAACATATATATATATTTACATACAAATAATTATATCCCATTAAATCACTATTGAACCACTATTGAATCCCTGGTCCCTGATGGTTAAAATCCCCATTTTTAATCACCCCTCTGGAATTAAGCTCCCGCTCGGCGCACCCAACTGACCACACATCGATGGACTTGGTGTACTCTGAAGCCAATAGCACGACCTGCCCGTCGGACACCGATAGGATCCGATAGGCCACCAGAATGATGAAATGACTCGACATCTCTGAGAATCTATGAATCTCTACTGAACACTTTTTTACATGTATTGAACATCTATTGAACCTCTATTGAATATTCTACTTGATTAATTTGTGATTAATGATTGTCTATGATCTTTGTGAATAGAACTTCGACATACCAAGTCCCTACTTGCGATTCATGCTTTCGATCAAGCTTTCGGGAACTTGGAGCTTTGTGACAGAAACATTACTACTGCTGGCATCATCAGCCAGGGATGCTATGGCTGATATGCTCAAGATTCAAATTTGGGATATGCTATGCCACTGCTACTTTTTTCCTATGGCTCCAGAATGGAAGTCATGTTTCCCTAACCGGTGGTACCCTGGTACCAAGAGCCGTTCCTCTGGAGCACGGTACCATCTGGTCACCACATAGTCAGTCAAAGTGGGATCATCCTGCCGTTGTGAGTCAAATATGCTAAGCCTAAACTGAGTTTTCCACGGCAGAATCCAGCAGTATTCATGCATGTGTTCATGCCACCTGCCGTGGGGTGAGGGATCATATATATATATATGGTTGTTGATCAAAATTCCTTTATCCCGGAACGGCCACTCTTCGCGAATAAAAAAATTACTTTCGCGAAACTTTCGCGAACTCCATGTTTATCTTTCGCGGGGCCCATGTTGGCCAACAACACCTCTTCTGAAGATTCGTTCACCACCTGCCAAATTGCGCCAGAGAATCACGGATCACTTCTTGGTAGCCTTTTAAACATACAGCTAGCATCACGGAATCCCTTCTCAGGACAGATTTTTTTTGCAAAGTTTACTGGCCCACCCCCTTCAACATGCACTTTGACTTTCGCCCGCTCTTTCGCATAACTTTCGCGGAACTTTCGC
>Ga0126342_10003179_pt1 | contig 26846 bp, 31 predicted proteins | sample Cyp1metagenome_FD_92528 | JGI IMG/M metagenome (GOLD analysis project Ga0126342, IMG submission 92528) | Coral microbial communities from Lord Howe Island, Old Settlement Bay, Australia - Cyphastrea 1 metagenome | ecosystem: Host-associated > Invertebrates > Cnidaria > Coral ...
ATATATATATATGTATGTATGTATGTATAGATTTATAGTTGATTGATCCCATCCATACATCCCAGCTATTTTGATGTTCACCAGGGTGGGTTTTGACTGCCAAATGGAGATTTTTATTGGAATGGCGTTTTACGCCCAAAACCAAACACATGTAGACAACTGTAGGGGATGTGGGATGGCCTGGAAGGTTTATCATTTGTAATGACATTGATTTGATGATTCTGATGGACGGATTGTCAGCACAGGACTGCTTCAACAGCAATTACTGGTAATGACTCTGGTAGTGCATCACCAAACACACTATTGGGAGGATGGACCTTATCATTGCAGTTAAAGACCCTCCGGTCTTTCCAACCAGTCCCTGCAGGAGCGAGATGCGTCGGATGACTGCTTGCACCTTGGGCTCGAAGTCACTTCTGGTTGGGACATGACAACTGGTTGGTAGGTTTTTATTTCTGTGCGATACACATATGAATTGTGTGTGTAGACACATATGTATATATATATAGATTGATTGTATATACATTAGTCGGGTGTGTATATATAACAGATATATGTATATACTCTATGTATACACACAAGAATTCTGTGGTTCTCTGCCCATTTTGGATGATCATCCCACTTTGAGTACGGCCGTGGATCGACCTGATGGCCAGGTATGATGTGGAATGGAAGGATGTCAACATCGTTGGTGACTCGGAAGATGCCGCCAAGAACGTGATGGATGGCGCTTTCATGGTGATTTGCAAAGAAGGTGCCTCTGTTTTTGTTGTTTGATATGCATCATATTCCCAGATCGATCGAGCGGAAGGTTTTTGCATTCTGATGTCATGAAGCAGATTCCTCCTGCCGAAAAAGGAGAACGTGGAGCTCAACTGGCCAAGCATTTGGGTTGGCCCTCAGAAAGCCGTGCGGACGCCTAGCTGATTGCCTAGCTGATAGCTGAGTGGAAGGGGGACATTGATCGACACATGGGTTAGGATTTTTTCCACTTTGCTGACCATCTGAGGGCTGTGCCCGCTGGCGTACATGGGTTAGGATGGTGATGCGGAAATTTGCAGTATCAATATGTATCAATACCTTGGAATGTTTTGATTGCGAAGAATTGAACCTATCCAAGCTAACTGTGGGTCCAGTACAAGTACGAACTACATAAAGCTTCTACACATGGTAGTCTACCCCCTCTTTCAGATATGGATACTGAATAGACTAAAATCTGCTATGTATATACCTTAATGACCATCGCACAAAAGAGCAGAACAGACTTTGTCCGTCAGACTTCATCAGACTTTATAGCATCCCCCAAAAAGATAGAAAAATAAGATCCTACCAAAAATAATGGTAGGTTTTTTTTTCTATTTTTTTTTGGGGTTGCTGTTGTCCAAGTTGTTTTGGTTGTTTAGTTTGACTCAGCAGCGGGTCTGGGAGTCTGGGCTGAGGTGTCGTTTCTTTGGCCGAGGGCATCTCCAATCTTTCTTCCATCAAGGATGAGCAGACCATCAAAATCATGTAATATCCATGAATATTGACAAGTAATCCATAGGTATCAGCAAAAATATTCATGAAGTCTCATGAATTTTCATATCCTTTAAATGAACCTTTAAGAGGTTCGAAATTTGAACTCTTTTGAACTGTGTTTCTATCCCCCGGTTGTTTTGGGACGGCTGCTTTTTCCGGGCCAGTCTCTGAGGGATGGGCCCGAAACTGCTGACCCACTCCCCATGACAGCATGCCTTCACAGTTGCAGTGGAGGGGTTTATGATAGAGTATGATCTATACAGTACGTACACATACACTCAAACGCAAACATATACACATGATATATATATATGTAGCTGTATGTTTGTAATAATATTATATATCACTGCACTATATATATATATATACATATATATACATATATATATATACATATATATATATACATATATATATATACATATATATATATATGTAAATATGTATATATATATAATATGTATAGTAAGACAAGACAAAAAAAAGATCAACCGATCGCTGCAGGATGGCTCCATCGCCTTCGACGCCGCTGGCGACCAGCTGACAGCTCTGGGCGACGCCCTGGAGCTGCTCCAAGCGGCGATCAAAGCGACCGAGGCGCCCAGGATCCTGCTGTGCACCGGCCACTTGGCTGCACGGGGCGTGAAAAAACCATGGGAAAACACGAGAAAAATGTAGAGGTTTACTGAAAAGCCATAGTAAGTTTAGAATGGAAGAATAAGATTTTGCCTGGTATTTTTTTTCAAACCACAGTGAAAATGATGATTTATGGTGTCAAGAGTGTGTTGGGAGCGTAACAAATGGGAGTTCACCGTGTGGAAATTGTCTTGAAGCAACCCTGAAAAGGGATAGAATGATTCTTGATAAACCATCATGCAGATATGAAGCCACCGAAACCAATGTCATGGATGACATCTTTGGTGTTGACGGGGATGGTTGGTGGGTTTAAGGGTATGGGGATGGGATAGTTGCAGTTGCTGGTAGTTCAGTGCAATATACCATCTGGTTATTTAACATAGCCATGGGAAATGGCCCATTTATAGATGGTTTACCTATTAAAAATGGTGATTTTCCATGGCTATGTTAAATAACCAGATGGTATATATATATATATTGAAAGTTGCGATATGTGTCGCATGTTCTTCGTGGAACATGGGCGCCTGCGATTCTTCGCATTGTACCGGACATGGATTCAGAGTCTTCGCTTTCAGCAAGAAACAATATGAACAACTATGCTCTTATACTCCCAGGACATGTACATGCTACCAAAGGCTTGCAAAGCAAGTCATGTATCGTGCGCCATCCTTTGGTCCCAGGGTGCTTCCCTGTTTTCGACAAACCGCAACCCAAGGCGGAGCACAAGGCGCTGAAATGACGAAGACCAAGCACGATCCAGAACATGCAGGAGACGCGGCTGGTACCATCTGCGGGGCCGATTCCAATTCCATAAATCCCAACATGGTCTGAGAGTCCAGGATTTGTGTCCAACTGAGGCACTCCAATCAGTACCTCCTTGATGTCTAGCATTGCAGATGGCCAGCAATTGTTCTTGTACATATCCTTATTTCTTGGTCTTGATGGAATTGCCTGCATCGTAAATCAGCAGAGACCATTTCATTCTTGAGCAAGTTTTTAGTTGGTTCAAACTACTTTCAATGAACTCTTGGACTCGGAAGTTACAGCAAGAATCCCGATGTCTGCGAGCACCAAGTGTTTTTTTTGGGTTGTTTCGAGTTTTTCTCCATCCTGGTGTGATGAAGCCAATGATAAACCTCCAATGGGGGTGGGTTTACACCACCCTCTTCTTATTGGGTTGACCATGTGTGAATGATTCATCCGGGTCCCAGCTCGGGTATCAGGACTTTGGGGCTTGGCTCGATCTGCCAGAATGGAGCAGCCAGACTTGCAGGTGTGGTGCGGTAGATGGAATCCCAGTCGAATCATCCGAGCTTGCAAGTAGAGGCTCCCAAACGGTAAGTTGGTTTATTTGCCCGATTTGCCCTCGGCGAACTGGGACTGCTGGAATACCGAACAACTATGAACTACTTAGATTCATAATACCGAATTACTATGAACTACTTAGATCAATATATATGTATATATATATAAATCAAATTAAATCCAAATAATCAACCTATAACTGGGGGATTTTCCAAGCATATCCCCTGCAGATTCCACCTGCGATTCACCGGCCAGGTCACTTGCGTGGACCTGAATGGTCATGACTGGATGGCCAGCACCGGCACCCCTGTGGCGCCCTGGGAAAGCGTGGAGAATGACTTGGCACAGCGAGGCGAGATCAATTTTTGAGGCCACGACTTGGTACCAAATGTACCAAATGTACCAATGCTTTGCAAACATGATGTGTGTTGTTTACCAAACATATTTGGTTTACCAAACATCTTGCTAAGGAGGGCAACTCTTAGCCCAAGATTCAGCGCAGGTGATTCGGTTCTGGCCGCACGGCTGGCGCGCAGTGCCTCCGCCCCCACCAGGCGAGATGGAGCATGAGATGGAGCCCAAAACCGGGGTCAAATGACTGGTATGAAACCATAATACCATGAAATTGTGGGGCCAATGATTTTGAAGCAGAGCCAGATTTCGCCATCTCTGGTAAATATTCTAACACAGCTTATAAAAGGTACCCACAGTCGGTGTGTCAGATGTTCTGTATCGAAACCATACTCCGACCTCACCACTCAGGCTGCCCCAATATAGGTCCACTGGTTCACCATCATTTTCCCTAGTAAAGTTGTGCAAATTGGGGAGCCAAAAAACACCATTTTCGGACGCAAAATCATCGTGTTGGCAAAAAAAACTATCCCATAAACCTATCCAGTGTTTGGGAGGGAGTGAAGGAGCTATGGATATCCATGTTCCGCATGAGCAATGGGGAGCCTCCGAGCTACGAATAGAGTCGAGTTTCCCAAGCACATCATGGTCAGTTGGATAATTGAGTGTATAAGAAGTAATGAAGTGTGACCAACTATGTTTTTGGTAGATATATCTATAGCCATTAAACCCCACCATAGATATCACCACTAAATCCCCATTATCTCATCATCACAGCTGCAGCTACCTCCAGGCCGCAGCGGCTGCACATGCCGCGGCGCGGGAGTTTGACCAACTTGAGGGCCTTGCCTCAGTCGCTTGGTGCGGAATTCAAGACATGGGAATGGGTCAGTTTAGGTCGGCCATTCTGGTTGGGTGCCCAATTTCGAGATATTTTGAAGATCCCTTTTTGAAGGGAAGCTGGGCTCAAGAAGATCATGAAGGTGATGAAGCTGAGTCTGATCGATCTTGTGATTTGAAGTCTCAAAATCTGACGATTCATTGCCAGAAAGGCCTGTTAAAGCGTAGCTTTTCATGCCTTCCACGGCTTTGCAACTGAGGAGCAAGCGACCCACGCTGAAGCCCGGTGAAGTTGAAGTCCGGGTGGAAGCGATCGGATTGAACTTCCGTGATGTGCTCAATGCATCTTGGTTGGCACATCTGGTTGTTTTCCTGTTGTGGCAACAAGGGCACGGACGCAAGGAACATTATGCAGTAGAACCAGGTAGGATGCGACATGCCCGATTGTTTCCGGCTGAGTTTTGATCATATTGATGTAAGCTACTGCCACACAAGCTGAACCCCAACGGCCTGTTTCTATTGGATTTAGCAAGCAGCTCGGTCTCGGTTTTCTCTTATCCACTTGGGTTTCTATAATATCCACATTGGAATCCCAGGATGTTTGAGGACAAGACATGGGGTATGGGTCAAAATTAGGTACTCCAATGTATAACTGGATGGTCAATACGACAACTAGACATTCCAATCTGTGGTTCCTGAGGTTTTTGGACCCATAACTGGAGGTTTCCCAAAATGGGGGGCTACCTCCAGTTCTCCATTGATGGATGTTCCATTCAATGGATTGGTTTAAGGGATAATTTACAGGAAAGTCCTATTAATTTAATGGGAAAATATCGATGGTTTCCGGTTAAGATTTTCCCCAACAAACCAATCCATTGATCCATGAAAAAAAGCCATCCAGCGATAAAGGGGGGCTAGCCTCTGGTAATTTAACATAGCTATTAAAAATGGCCATTGAAATAGTGGATTTTCCCATAAAAAATGGTGATTTTCCATAGTTATGTGGCTGTTTACCAGAGGGTACCCATTTTTTCAACCTCCATAGCCATCTGATCTAAGGTGATGGGAATGTATCCAGGTGATCCTGGAGATCCAGGTCTGGACTGCTCGGGCACTGTGGGGATGCCCAGGACCAGAAAACGCTGGTAGGGTGCTGGTGTTTGAACATGTTTTAACCGCTTAGAAAAGAGCCATGAAACGCTGAGATTTATGATGATTTATGATGATTTTTCGATATTTGTTTGAAGCATAATTTGAGCTTTGTTTGAATACATCGACCGTATCCCCATATCTGTCACCAGATCGAAGCTGTCCATTGATGGATGGCCATTCGGATGGAAATCCACACACCATCGCCCATGGCAGGTTGTCAATGTGGAAGCTGGCAAAAACAAAGGCTCGGCCTCACATTCGCACAAGGGCACAGAGTTCCTCTGGGTCGGAAGTGCATCTATGGATGGCTCTCCTGGTTCTAGTTTGACATGGATGTGTCGGAAAATAGGATATCAAGAAATCCACTGGTGAATCATCATCTTCCCTAGCAGCATGCCCTAATTTGGGGATATAACGGTATACACGGCACCCCATTCTCAGCTTGAGCCGGCTGCAGCATTGAGTCAAATCTCCCATGTTTTTGTGCTCATATACGGGGTTAAACCAGCTGGTTGAGGATTCTCATGTTATCATCACGCTCAGATGGTAATATAGAACGATGATGGTTATTATGGAATTATCATGAGGATTACCATATGGTTAGTTCTCATCCAATATGGTAACCTCTGTCAACCAACCAGTTTGAATCTGACGCTTGAGCTCTGCCTCGATTGCGCAGGTGGCCTGCGCTGCGGCGACGACGCCTTTGGAATCGTTTGGGGCTGCTTGAAGACCTACGTCCCTTGGCAGATTTACGAGTTGGCACCTAGCTGCGATGTGTGGACCCTACCAATTGGCTTGTGCAAATGTTGGGTTTGACCATGAAACCACGGGCTGATCGGGTCACCACGCTTGGATCCACACAAACTCAAACTTATCATTTAGAGAAGTCACGGGGAACCTGGTCTAAACCAAGCATTGGGCACAAATGGACTATGCAATAAAGGACCTAGCAAACTGTTGAAACAATATGCCAAGCAGCGAAGTGACCCAATCGGTTAAAAGGTGAAACACAACCATGCTGTATATTCAAAATCTTAGAAAAACATAAGGTTCCACAACCTTTGCTTCACAAAGCCTCTCAGGAGAAGAAACCCACATGTACACCGGCCCAACAGACTACAGTATTTGACTGCCTGAGTCATTCCTGACATATTGTATACAGGGGTAGACCCCCAATCCGTACTTAGAAACCATCAACTTTGGTATTGGTGTTATTGTTCCTTAGCTATTATATACATCATATAATCATGTAAATGGATGAAATACATAAACAAATAAATGAACAAATAAATGAACGAATGAATGAATGAATGAATAATAAATGAATCAAGAAATAAATGGATAAAAAACGAATCAACAAATAGATCAATAAATAATAAATAAAAAACATTACATATTACTGAAGATTAAAAAAAACATGGGGCTTCCCCCACCATCCACCATGGGTTTCCCTGAGGCCACCACCCCCTGGCAGCTGCTGGTGCCTCGCCCCGGCAGCACGTCTGCCAGTGCTGCCGCGGCGCTGCCCACGGTGTACACCACGGTGGATGTGGCCTTCGCGGAACTGGCGAAGCTGAAGAAGGGAGAGAAGGCCTGGAATGCTGGGGATTTCTCCAAGAAACATGTGGGATAGCTGTTGGATATATATATATAGAATTATATAGATAAGCTTTTGGTATTTATATGCTGGAGATTTTATGCTGGGGATTTATCCAATATATCGATTTATAGATTTATAGCTGATATACCTCATATAGCTCCCGCTCGCGATCTTTATTCAAGGTGCTCATCCATGCAGCCACTGGCGGTGTTGGCCTTGTCGCGGTGCAATACGCGCAGCGCTTGGGTGCTGAGGCGGGGCACCGTGGAGGCTTTTTTTGGTGGTTTTTCGGGGTGGATCGGATTTCTGGTGACCATGGCTACAGTATTGGTTTCCCTATGAATTTGGGATGATAATTTGGGGTCCATGGGATGAATGTCATCCGATGTAGTTCGATACAAAACCATACATGGGGATATCCATAATGGGGAAATTGGAAGGTCATCCTACTTAAGACGTTGGGGGGGCCAATCCAGTTACGATTCCTGGGTATCCTGGGTTTATCTGAAAATAAATTACTCCCGAATTGGATGGTTTATCATCCTTTTCCCCATCATTGAATGGCCGTTGGGGTTACAGCAAATCCCCCATAGACAAACCCAAATCTCAGATCCTGGTTGTATCCCATCATGGCCGCCCCGCTATATTACCACTATATCCCCGTTACCTTGAAATTATAACGACTGGATGAGCGTTTCAGATTACAACCCTTTGGTGATGTTCGGGAAACACGTATGCTCAAACATCTTCTAGTCGCAAGCTCAAGGGTTAATGCCGGCAGTCGCTTTTCAGGCACAAACAACTGGAATTATCGAAGTTGGAGGTTGAGTTTGTTTGAATTTTTGCAGCGGCACCTCTACTTGTGCTGTTGATTGAAGTTATTTTGCAGATGAAACCTCTGCCAAGTGTGTGGAGTCCCATCATGTCAAGATACCAAGGTGTACACCACGGCTGGACGTGAAGAGAAGCGACAGTATTTGCGTGATTTGGGTGTGAAGTACATCACCTCTTCGCGCAATGGCGACTTGGTGGGGATGCTGTGGCGTGGTGATGCCGGACATCTGAGGGAAAGGATGCAGGGGGCCCTCCATTTCTGGACCCCCACCTGAGAGGGTCATGTTGCTGAGGCGAAGAGTTTGAGAAGGAGATGAAGGAATTCCTAAAGGCCGGGCCTCAGAGAATCAAATGGTCCAATGCAGGAAATGTTAGATGAGTTCAACTGATGCTTAAATCCATGGTAAGCTGCATCTTGCTTCCATCGTCCATCACTTTCTCAGTTTTTGGGGCTTCAACGTGAGCAGAAGGGTAGAATTCCTAAAGAGCCGATGTTCATCAGGCAGATGAAATGAACCTGTATGTACCCCTGTGGTTCTTGATTATCTATCCTCCCCTGTGCCCATCTACCATTTCCAATGCGATGCTGCAGGGCAGCGATGGTATCCACGTGGTGCTTAACAGCTTGCAGCTTTGGTGGCAAGTGGCTGTGCCGGGTCCCGGGTCCCATGGTGTTGAAACTCAGAAAGTCTCATGCAGGATATTTGAGGTGCTTAATGCTGGGGTTGCTGATTCTTTTGTCAAATGGTCCCAATGTTTTGATTGCCTGAATCTGATTTAGCAAGTTGACGCATCTTCTGCGGTGAGCGGCACGTGGGAAACAATTGAGGTGGATGGGATTGTCCTGCACGTTGATATGGTCCATCATCATCGTCATCGTCATCGTCGTCCTCATCATCATCATCATCATCATCGTCGTCCTCATCATCATCATCATCATCATCAGCATCAGCATCAGCATCAGCATCAGCATCAGCATCAGCATCAGCATCATCACCGTCACATTAACACAATCTCCACCCCCTCATTTTTCCATCAGAAACGGTTCACCATTCAGCCTGGGTGCTTCAAGGAGCCACGACAACTTCATTGGACGCAGCTTGGGGCTGTTGGCCAAAGGCGCAGGGGTGGGACCCTCTCTGAACTTCCAGATCCACATCCTACAGGGGTATACACACACATTTTATGTACTTATCTATCTAGGTATCTATCTAGGTATTTGTCTGAGTATCTATCTAGGTATCTAATCTATCTATCTATCAATCTATCTATCTATCAATCTATCAATCAATCAATCAACCAATCAATCAATCAATCAATCAACCAATCTATCTGCCTATCTATCTACCTATCTATCTATCTATCTCTCTCTCTATCTATCTATCTATCTATCTATCTCTCTCTCTCTCTATCTATCTCTCTATCTCTCTATCTAATCTAATCTAATCTAACCTAACCTAATCCAATCTAATCTAATCTAATCTAATCTATCTAATCTAGTCTATCTAATCTTATCTAATCTTATCTTATCTAATCTTAATCTAATCTAATCTAATCTTATCCTATCCTATCCTATCCTATCTATCTATCTAGGAACCTATCTAGGTATCTATCTAGGTACCGATCTAGGTATGTATCTACCCAATCTATCTGTCTGTCTGTCTGTCTGTCTGTTAATTATCCATCCATCCATCCATCCATCCATCAATGGATGGATCGATCGATCTATCTATCCATCCATCTATCTTTCTGTCCATAAATCTTTTGTTGCGGTGGCTGGCATGATGTGATTGTGACATGTTCCAGTTGCATCTTAGGTGGTTTCAGTCGCAATTCCCTGTGTAATTCTCAGAATCATGGGTCCTGGCAATGGAAAATCATCCTTTCCTTTTGATAAAACATAATTTTAAACATCTATCAATGAATGATATTCCAGCCAGCTGGGACAAATACAACCCATCTAATGCCATTGGGGCTGGCGCCGAAGAAATTCAGCGCTGCAGGTGGCCGCTTTGTGGAGATTGGCAAGCGTGATGTGTGGAGTGTTGAGGAGGTGGCAGGATGGATGGATTGTATGATTGACGAGTGGAAAAATGAGAAAAGTGACTCAAAGTGACCCATATTTCTGAGACAGTTCTGTTTTTTTCCCCCAAAGGCAAAACTTTGCTATGGGGTCTTTAGCCCAGAGTAGCCCCTTCGCGATCCGGTGCAGGTTCCGGACAAGGTTCCGGAGGGTTCTGGTGCAGATACCTTGTGAGGTTCCGGAGGGTTCCGGTGCAGATACCTCGTGAGGTTCCGGAGGGTTCCGGTGCAGATACCTCGTGAGGTTCCGGAGGGTTCCAGTGAAGATACCTGTGCGGTTCCGGAGGGTTCCGGTGCAGATACCTTGTGAGGTTCCAGGAAGGTACTCGGTGAGGTTCCGGAGGCTTACGGTGCAGATACTTGGTTAGGTGGTGAGGTTCCGGAGGGTCTAGGTGAAAATGCGTGGTGAGGTTCCGGAGGGTTCCGGAGCAGATACCTTGTGAGGTTCCGGAGGGTTCTGGTGCAGATGCTTTGTGAAATTCCAAAGGGTTCCGATGTTTTTTATGGCATAAGCCTTTTTATGGCAAAAACGCAGAAGCTTTTAAGCTGTTGGGGATAGCACCTGAGTTTATTTTGTTTTGGAAGGTCCTACATTTTGACATATTTTGACATCTAGGTGTCACAGGTGAAGCAGCAGCACCTCCAACGTGGGGTCTAGGTATTTCCTTTCCGTGACCTCGGTGGTTTAGAGAAACACCATGAAACACCCGGCCGTTGATTGCAGGTGGCCAAATTCCGCTCCGATGTGAAATACTACCCTCTGGCCATTGATGGCGTCTGCGAGAACGAACCCGATCGCTATCAGGGCTTGTTGAAGCGACTGGAGAAGGATTTGCAAGGCACACCTTACCACCAGTCATGAAAATCCGCATGCTTGATGCTCAAATCCCAATTTTTAGGGGGCCAAGTCGACAGGGTTGATGGAAATGACAAGTTTTGGTGGTTGTATCGCGTCAAATTCCTAAGTTTGATGGTAAACCTCCCATTTTTTGATGGTTCATTGCTGCGTCTCAATCGTCCAATCTTCGTTTTCGATGCTTGAATCCACAGCAATTCTGTGAATCTCCATTTCGAACGGTGTTTTTCAAAATCGCATTTTAACCATGTTGCATCATGGTTTATAGGTCCCTTACTAATTTCTGACTGCTGCTAAACGTAGGGAATGGGGGTTGCTGGGATGATTATTAATGGATCATTCCCTCATTCCCTACTTACTTAGCACCAGATTTTCGAAGGGCAAATTGGTGCCACCAACCCAGGCAGCTTGATCTGCCAGGCAGTTGGAAGCCGCTCGAGGCCACTGAGTTCGAAGGCCTGGCGAAAGGCGTGGAGGCCCTGCAGTTCCTGCAGAGGGCGCAGCAGATCGGCAAGGCGCGGGCGTTTCGCAGGGGAGGGGGGGTGAAACTGTGGTGGTTAAGCAACAAACATGGTGAAACTCCGGAGATGTTTGATTTTTTGGATACCCCCAATTCCGAGCCATTCTCATGTGAAAAAAGCAGAGTTTTCATGCCCAGAATTGGTTGAAGGGAACATGGTGCAGGAATCCTCAACATTTGGTGGGTACATCCATGGTTTCCTGGTAGATTTTTGCCTCAATCCATTGATTCATGGCGACTTCCAAGCCCTCACCAGGTGGTTCTCACGGTTCCCCGGCGTATGGCTTTGTTGGCGGATGCCAGCTACCTGCTGAGCGGTGGCATGGGAGCCCTAGGACTGGTCACAGCACAGGCGCTCGCAGAGGAGGGTGCCAAGAGTCTACTGTTGATGTCAAGGAGCTGCGAGGGGCAATGTCTCAGCTTGTGATTGAACTGGGAGGTTTACTGGATCTATGTAAACCAACCAAGGGTGGGATATAGAACTTGAACATTGAACACATTTTAAAACCAGGTGTGGAAAGAGGCCGTCGAAGTGTGAGAACCATTGAGAACCTATGTCGGTGTGTCTACAAAAATGACGGCTATACGAAGCAGGATAGTTTACCCGCTCCTGAAACCGGCCAGACCACATACATGTATTCTGTAAGAAGTGTGTGCAGAAATACATGATATGTTTATAGTATTTTTTTATAGTAATGTATATATATATATAAATCAATGTAATATAATTATGAATAATAATAAAAAGAATGGACATAATAGGATACAAGTATATCAGTAAGAACAATTTGAACAGTCAGAATAATCATATCCGGAGAACAATAAAATAACAACATGAGTAAATTATGTGTATATATATATATTATATATCCTACAGTACTCATATCTCCTCATAGAGAAATATCGCCTCAGGAGCGGCCGCCCTGGTGCTGAAGTGCAAAGCCAATGGACCTGGCTTCAGAACTCCCCCTTGCAGGTTGAGCCCGGGGCAAACCTGAGGATTTCGGCCTGGATGGCCATGGTTTTGTTGGGAAAAGCGACAGGAACCCATCGTTTTTTACCATCAATTTTTCAGGGGAATATTGGGGTTTCCGGCTTCAATTTATCTTTGAACCAAACCAATGAATTCTTATCTTGGTTGAATGGGGCTGTGGATCTATTGCACTGACCATGGCTGATTTATGGCGAAAAACAAACACAAACATTTTCATGGGGATTAAATAGGGATATATGTGTATAATTATATATATGATATAACTACTATACTTGTATGATTTGGGTTTTATTCATGGATTATTAACCAGCAACAACTACGTTTATGCTGGGGCGTCACTGAAATGGGGAGGATTCGTTGAATCCTAATGATGAAATGGGTGTATTTGAGAGTAGGGTACCCATTCCATAGGTCAAACATCATTTTTCCTATTAGATTTCAGTGTTTGGGAATGTTCCATTTTCAGACAAAGCCAAATTTGTGGTTGATTGTGCTACACCATGGTACACCATGATTTTTCGGCCGAAGTCAATTGGCGTTGGCTAAAATCTACAATTTTTTGACATATTCATATTATCATCATATTCCCACATTATTCGCAGATTATTCTGATTCTATTCCCATACTATTCCCATATTGTTCCGAGACTGTTCCCATCTTATTCCCATCTGCTTCCTATCGATTTAGGGCTTACCTCTCCGCATCCAGGTCACGGCCTGGGCCTGCGACGTCAGCAGCGCCTCTAGCAGCGACTTGAAGAAGCGGCTCGGTGCCAAGGCGCCCACGGAGGGCCCACGTGCCTTGGCAAAGAGAGGATTAGTTGGGTTATAACTCCAAGAATTCGTATGTTTATGGTAGATATATCTATGATATATATTGATATATCGATGATGTGAGTGTTTTCCGACATTCCGGAAAAGAAGTCTGGACTCGGCGAACCAGACATTTGGAATCCTTTTTGGATCCAAAATCATTCACCGTAAAACCGAGTGGCAACAAGCCATTTGGCATCCCCAAACAGTAAGAACTTGCCTCCATTTTCCGCCCTGCAGCCCTGTGCGAGCCCTTCTGCGAGGCAAGAACTGCCCAGTGCGGGGCATTTTGCATTTGGCTGGAGTGCTTTGGCTTGACAAATTTGATCGATTTCAATGGATCAATGGAGATGTGTAGGTTTTTTTTTGTCATCGTGTAGGTTGTTTATCCAAAAAGCTACAAAAGTTTTTTTTGACACTGCTGAACCGTGGGATTTCATTTTTCTATCTTTTTTGGGATTGGTGCAGTAGATATTGGTCATAGAAATTGGATCCTAAAGCAGTGGAGAAGCACTTAAGAGTCGCAGCTTTTATGCACTCATCAGCACGAGACGACAATCTGTCAATCTGTCCACGTGGGTTCAGTCTCCCTCTTTTCATCTCGATTGTTCCAGCATGATCATGATCATTAACCAAGGATGTCAAGCATCGCAGTGGCTATTTTTTTTGGCCTAAGGTTTTGGATGATGCCATGCTACCGCAGCTCACTCGTTCCCTGGCTTGGAAGCGGACTGTCGTCAGCTTGGCCTGGACGCCAGTTCAACTTCTTTGTTCGACAACTCTTCTCCTAGGTGGTTCTCAATTTTGTTTGCTGAAATCCCGCGATTTTGTGGGCTATGGCTATTTCTAGGTCACGATCATATCCCCAGTTTTGCTGATGAAGTCCTCACATCAAGTGAGGTCCGCACTTGGAACGTGCCTATGGGGCAAAGGTGATGGGAGCCAAGAGACTTGGTCAAAATCGGTGACCCCCAAATCGTCATCATCTTCCCATATTTTCCCCATGAAAGTAACCATAAGTTGGGGGTATATCCCTGATTTTCATGGGCTCTATGGGCTCTGAGGAACTTGTATGCCGCAGCCAACTTGGAGTCCTTGGACTTCTTCGCGCTCTATTCCTCCACGGCGGCGCTCTTTGGAGCTGCAGGCGGGAATTTTCGGTGCCTTTTCTGGGGCCCAGAAACCCATCCACGGTGAAAACGGACAGCGGATCCGCTGGACAGGTCAGGGAAACTATGCAGCTGCCAACACCTGCACCTTGGTCTTCATGGGCTGTGGGTTTGTGGAGATCTGGAGTAGGGAGTTTTACCTGAGAAGATACTCTAATTTTGACCAAAATCCGACATCTAACCGCCTTGTATCTTGCATGTTGGTGCATGGTGCATCAACTCACAGGGTATCCCAGGCCTGGATGCCTTGGCGCATCATTGGCATTTGCACGGCCTCAATGCTATGAGTGTCCAGTGGGGCCCGTGGTTAGAGGTTGGCATGGCTGCACCCTGGCGAGAGATTTTGGGCGGTGGGATGGTACCTGAGGAATGTCCAACAAGGTGGGGTTGATGGGCATAGTCGCGCTAAGAGGATGCCCATGGACGCCCAAAGGTTCTCATCAGTTGAGAATCAATCATGTTGTCAATCATGTGGTGAGTTTTGGTGACCTTTCCAAGCATGGGGACCAAGCACCTCAAACGCCCCGCGAGGCACAAAACAACTCCTTCTCGCGATTGAAGATCAATGGCATTAGCAACGAGCCACTGGGTGGTACAGAGTGATGAACCAGCATGCTGGGATAAGTAGGGGTGAGTTGAGGAATCTACAGTAGATCAGTTTTATTTTAAGTCGATTCAGTATCTCTGAAGTGGTGCAGCAGAATTGTAGCGTGAGTCACAAAGGCTGTGGTGTTAGGGGGTGGAAACTTCTGATACTGTGGCAATCGCAAATAGAAACGGGTAAAGTGCAAAGATTGCAAAATCATGCACGACAATGGAGAGTATGTGGATAGTTTTGAATACCATTCGGTAATCAAACATGGCAAGCTGGGAAATCTCCAAACTAAGGGGAGGTTATATAGCTGGGAGAATTATCGAACTGTATAAACGGTGGGTTTTCCCGCACGCCATGTTTGATGACCAGAGGGTAAATGGATTAGCATTCCCATTGTTGATGGCCAAATCCCATGAATTCCCCTTAAAATCCTACTAAAACCAATGTGTTAGTCGTGATCTGATCTCCAATAACCACGGCCCGAGGTTGGGCATGTCGGTGTTGTCCACCGCACTGCGGGGAGAGTCGTTGAACAGCCGACTGGGCTGCGCTCCCGTGCAGTGGGTCGGCTTCTTGAAGCAGTTGCTTGGCCAGATGAGTTTTCTGGGGATTTCTGGGGATTTCTGGGGGCTGAAGAATCCCCTAAACTGTAAATAGAAGTCAGCTGGGAAAATCATGGAAGAAACAGGGATTTTCCAGGAAGCCATGATAGGATTGAGTACGTTGTTGCTGGTAGTCATCGAATCGAAGGAAAAGTTTGTGTTTCTGTGTTCGTGGATATTCCATCACTACCCAGCAATAGTGTACTCGGCTCAAAAGATTACTTGCTTGGGTATTTTTTTTCCGCCTGAGAGTTATGACAACGGCTGTGTGTGACAAGAGTGTGGTGTGCCTGTGATGGCTTTTCAAGTGGCAGGTTCCCACGCGGTGCGCCCAAATACTTCAAGGACCGCTCTTTCTGTGGGCTTCACGAATGTTTGCAGCGGTGGTTGAAGGCTGTAGGAACCCACTACGGGCATCCTGATTAGCAAGTGGTTTAGCACATACAGTATAGATAAAACATGATAAAACAGTACAAGCACGCCAAACTTTGACAATCATTTAAAACATTTTAAAGCCATTCTAAGCATTTCTAAGCCATGTATGACCATTGATGACCATTTATATTCCAATTATAGCGTGATATATCACCTTTCATGCCATCCACCCAAAAAGGATCACAGCATTGTTCCAGGACTTCCAAGGTGCCGGTGCTGCGCGCGCGCAAGCGCAGAGCTCCGAGGTTTCCCGGACCGATGGGAATTTCCCTCATGATGTGGACTTTTGATTGGGTCAATCTTGGGAAGACCCCTTTCCACCCGTATTCATGTGGATGATCATGAGGATGAAAACAACATTTTAGAGTTGTCGATACTGTTCACAAAACACAGTTTTGTCGTCAAACACCGTTTTCACAGTGATGTTCCCAACTTTTTTGTCATCACCAGTCGTCCCTTCCCGGCGTTTCAGGTGGTCACGCTGAGCCCCGAGGCAGTCAGTGGTTGGGTCAGTTGCTTGGCCAATGACCGCAGTCAGTTGCGGGTAGCCCGATTTTAAAACCCTTGAGATTGAGGTTCCGCAAAAGGCTTCATGAAGTTTCAGGAGGATCCCGGATATCCCACTTGTTGGGAGATCGAAGTTCGAAGCCCGTTCTGTTTGTGAAGCATAGCAGCACCACGCGGTGTGAATCTTAGGAGTGGGATTTATCCACCGAACCTCCCAAAAATCTCTGAGTTCCATGGGAAAAATCATAAAGATGGTGGAAAAATCTCTGACTCACAGGGGATACCCTCTGGTAAACTAACATAGCTATGGAAAGATCCACCATTTTTCATGGAAAAACTCACTATAAATGGTCATTTTCAATAGCTATTTTGACATAACCAGGGGATATGGCACTCAAACAGACGAGGCTCCGTCGCTGCTGATGTCATCGGTTCCGCCGTAGAGGTGGACGAACCCTTGATGGCTGCGGGCATGGACCGGGGCACGGCTGGGGCATGGAGGGGGTAAGGATTTGGTCCTAGGCATCGCCTGGGAAAATATGGGAACTGACAAAAATCATGGGGAAACTGATTGACAAATTGAAAACGATGATTAGCTCCAATGTAAGATTTTATCATTTCAGAGAATGATGAGAAAACCATGCGATTTGGAGTGTTCTGAAACAAAGCCACACGTGGTTTTTCATGATGTCCCAAGATCAGAAATGTAGACATTCGATCGCTGCTTTGAGCAGATTCCAGGGTCACACTTTATAACTGAAATTGGAGGTAATTGAGCTATGTTTCAACTACATACCAAGCAAATAATTGGCCGTAAATCATGCATCTAGGCGGTCTAGGCTAGACTCATTTTTTGGAATGGTTTACCCTCTGCAACTCCAGCAGTGGACAATGCCAATGTTTAGGGAAAATCACCCATGAATATTTAAACAAGGATGTTTCCGCGCGACCTAAGAGAGGGTAACTTAATCCCCATGTCACAGATAGATGTCTTTTCTTTAGATCTTGACACTTTTTTCCCCAGGGCCCAGGGGCTCCTCTGCCAGGACTCTTTGTCCTCGGTGGAGTTCCGGAATCGTTTGACCGCCGAGGCAGGCGCAGGCATCAAATTCCCGCAGCTCGGTTGCAGAAGTCGACCAATGGAGATGCCGTTTGAGCTGCAGAAAAGCAACATCTTTGGCAAAGTCTAGGATTGCGATGGGGGATGAGCCTGGACCATCCAGTTCTGGCAGTCCGATCGACACCTTGGAGCTGAGGAACACCTTGATGTTTGATCATCCCACCCTTCGCGCCATCACTGACCTTGTCCCTTGCTGACACGGAAGTGGATGGAGCTGGAAGGAATGTTTTCATATGTTTTCATGGGGAAATTGGGGAAATTGGGGAAGGGGTCAACGAATTTGAAGACCCTGGCCCAGCAGGCAAGCATGGCTTCGACCCAAAAATTGCTTGTGAATTATTTCCATATTCTTGGTTCGTTCCGACATCATTGTTGGTTGTATCACAAATGCGTCATCCTTATTGGCTAACTCTCCATCGTGGTTGTCCATCGTGGTTGGTTATATCCCGACAATAGTTGCGTGTATCCTGATTATATATCTAGTTTATTATTGGTCAGATGCAATCATTGTTTGTCATACCCAACTTGGCTCTATCATTCTTGGTTTTGTTCCCATTGTTGTTGCTTCTGACCCTATACTGTTAGTGAAATCCCAATGGCTTTGGCAGGTGAAATCCCTATGGCTTGCGAGTGACAGTCCATTTTGACGAACTTGTTGGCGTTACAACACATGCATTTTTGGGTTAACCAACAGTCAACAGCTCGTAATTTTCCATGATATCCCCATGAGAAAATCCCCACTCAATCCCTATTCAATCCCCAGTTTCCCGAGTTAAATCGCAATGTTTTCACCTTGTTTGTATCTAAATACCCTATTTCCCCATTTCGCCCAGTCGCCGAGGTCCAGTCGCAGATCCAACCCGCTACACAGCCGCTGGCAGCGCCAGCAGGGCGCAGCTCTGCAATTGCTGCCGGACCAGGCATTTGTTGTGTGACAGACGAGGCACTTTTTTAGGATATCATATTGATCCATATCACCCTCTGGTAAATTAACATAGACCCTGAAAATCACCATTTGTTAGTTGAAACTAATCTTCCAACCCCTATTTGCCAAGGTCTATGTTTATTTACCAGAGGGTAGATCCAAATTATATGGATCCAAACATCAAATGGATAGTCATAATATGTCATAGTTACCGATATCATGTTGATCAACAATAATCCATAATCCAAACAGATTGGAAATGATGATGAGTTATTTTTTTGATCAAGAAAGGGTTTTAGGTTTAATGGAGTGCTCTTGACAGGTAGTCTTACAGTATTCAGACATTGAGTACCACTGTGCGTTCTTGGATGTTCCGCAGGGTACTCAAACCGTATGCGTATCCAGAAACCCTGTGTTCCTTCCCTGCAAAATAGGATACCAGCTGGCAGAACCATTTCTGCTCCTGACGATGGTGCTGTTTTTTCGTACAGTAGTGATGCTGGTTTTGTGTTCACTAAATCAGCTTTTTTGTGACCCCAAACAAAATGGGGATCATTAGTATAATCAATGGCCATTTCAGGAACCTAAATATGGCCTTATATGGTACTAACGTACCTCCATTTTAGGATCCTGGAGATCTCCCATTGATATAAGAATGACAAGAAATGTTGGTTCCCTGGATCAGAATTTGACCACAACACCAGGATAATGGGGCCTTCAGGGCCCTCAGGTCCAGGCAGCACTGTGACGCCACAGGCAGCAGCGTTGTGAGCTGCAAGGGCATCGCTTGTCACTTCCCTGGCGGTGAAGGCTCGATGATGGTTGGATTAACTCGATTTACTGGGATCTTCAAGAGTTGCAAAGACCTTTGCTATCCAACTCAGAAGAATACTGAATCTGATGATCAAAAAGCTAGAGATAGATCAAAAAGATGGTTTATCATTCGTGATTTACTGGCCATAATGGGGGTCCATCCACCGGTTTGACGGTGTATCCCATTATATCCCCAATCAGAAAATGCTTGGCTTAGCTAGTCAATTGGCTTTACAAATGGATGAAAAACATTGAAATCTCCAGAAAAAAATCACCATTTTCCCCAGGTTTGTCCCAACAAATTGATGGCTTTTCCCCTCACCCCTCTGTCCCGCGACCTGCGGAGGTCTGGAGATCTGGTCCAAGTGGCTCCAACGTCACGATGCCATCACTGTGCCTTGGACCATGGGATTTTTTTTCCCATGAAACACGGAGGGAAGTTTGGGTTTAGGGTTTAGGGTTTAGATAATGGGATATTTATAGATAATGGGATATTCATGGGATATTCATGGGATATTAATGGGATATTTATAGATGGGATATTAATGGGATATTTTATGGTGATTCAATGGGATACTAATGGGAGATACCCTCTGGTTATGACTAACAGTTGGCCATGGAAAATCCCAACCATAAATGGAGGTTTTAATAGGTAAACCATCTATAAATATGGGCCATCTATACCATGGCTATGTTAGTCATAACCAGAGGGTAGACCATTTTCAGACCCATGTTGAGGATGACTCTATTGTCAATGTCTGCTTTCAAAGTGCTTATCGTTTTTCAAAAAATTGTTCTGAGAGCTACGTCCGTTGGATGGCACTGCTCTCAGCCGAGTATGATGAAATGAGGTGTTTCTGCCACTGGAGTGGAACCAAGCTGGACCTTGTTCAAAGGGCTCTCCAAATCATTTGGCTATGGATCAATACCTATACATACCATTTTTAATGGGATGAACATCCATTTACCAGCTATTTTGACGTTCACCAGGGGTACAAGGTTTTGACACACTGCCAAATCATTTGATGTGAGAATTCATTAGATCCACCTCTCATTTGGAGAGTTCAAGCGAAAGATAGCACCTCGAAATGGCCTTTTGAGGGCCGGAAGTCGAGCATCCGAGGAGATACCTTACACGCGCTTTGACCTTCAAGAATTTTTTGATCCTGACATGGAGGCACCAACGGACTTGCTGCGAAGTTATCAGTTCTCCCTCCTTTGTCGATGTGAAAGTGACAAGTCATTCAGTCATTCACAGGCCACTTGATGGCACGGTTGCTGCGATGATGTGAAAGCAATCAAATGATCTACCTTTCCAGCTACTTATTTTATTTTGGTATTTAAATGCAATGCCTCTTCCAGATACCATCACCCAAAAATGGCCCTGTGGCTTGCCACCTTTACCCGTGGTGGTAGGCCCTGGGCAACGTGATGTACGCACGCCATGGCGGCTTCATCGAGGGAGCTGAGATGTTCGACAGCGGCTTCTTTGGCATGTCGGCTGCAGAGGCCAAGACCATCGTCACCTGGCAGAGGGGGCTGGGATGAAGGGAATGATCTCGCTTGATGTGTGGAGATTTGAAGGGAAGTGATTGCATATATATATATATATATATCTAAGATGTGAATTTATCTGAAGATATCTCAAGATCATGGGCGGACAACATGAGCCTCAAGACATCTGGTTCAGGCGATTGGCGATCCAGTTTGGTCATACATCGTGTCATATCTCCCATTTCTTGAGAGTTTTACCCCTCAACAAAGCTGCGGAAGCATTGTGCAACCATGTGCAACCCCTTCGGTTGATGATTTCCCTCTTAAACCCCGCGGGATTTTTCCACATTTTCCACCAAGCCAAGGTTGTTTCAAGGCAGCCCAGGTTGTTTCAAGTAGTTTCAAGTACTAAGTAGATCATCTCTGAAAAAAAAACAGCTGACCCCCAGGACCCCCAGCAACGCTTGGCACTGGAGATGTCCTATGCTGCCTGCCACCACGCGGGGCGCGCCAAACAGGTGGGATGTGGGAAAGCAATCCAGGTGCTAAGGCGGGAAAGCACCATGAAATAAGCCAGGTAAATTTGGGATAGATAAATATTCTAATAGATATATATATAATTATACCCTAGGAACGTATGGGTTAACGACTTACCAACGGGGATGCACCCCCAAGTACCCCAGGTAGGTATGGGAGAAAGTGGAACGAAGTTCCTACCGGACATCACCATTTTTTGCGATTCCAAGTTTGTTTCGAAGATCGAATCCCCGTGTGTCAAAATGTTAGGACAGCTTTGAGGCGGAAGGCAGGAAACATTTCGGAAGGATAGAACATCTCAAAGACTATATTACAAATATATACATCATATATAGTTTATATATATAGTATATATATAGTTTATATATATAGTATATATATAGTTTATATATATAGTATATATATATAGTTTATATATATATAGTTTATATATATAGTTTATATATATATAGTATATATATAGTATATATATAGTATATATATAGTTTATATATATATAGTTTATATATAGAGTATATATATAGTTTATATACATATATATATAGTTTATATATATATAGTTTATATATATATTATACATATATGTAATATATATATAGTATATATATATTATACATGTATATATATATATATGTATATATATAATATACATACACATATGCATATGCAATATGATTTCCAATACGTAGGGAATTGCCAACACGCAGAGGAGCACCTTCCTCTCTAAGGGTCTTTGGTTGCATCTTCCAGTCACAGCCAGGCACTCCTGGGTTCGGACACCGGTGTCTTCGTGGGCCAATGCAACAACGACTGGGCCAAGTTTTCCCGGGAACGTGCGGCCAACCCCTACACCGGACCTGGCACGTGGCCTGGTTTGGTGTGATTCGATGTTGGTTTCGTGGAAAAAAACTATGTATATATATACAGTATAATACTATGATGTATATACTATAATATATATATATATATATATGTATATTATCTGCCAGATATTCCCAGAACTGATAAAAAACCAAAAAAAACCAAATCCCAATGGCTCCAAGGCACGCGTCCATCTCCTCCAATCGTATCTCCTACTCCCTGGGCCTGCGGGGTGCGTCAGCCTCGGTAGACACGGCCTGCAGCTCGTCCCTGGTGGCTTTGCACATCGCGTGCAAGGTGGAGATGTGGGGCGTGGGCTGGAGAGATTGGGGCAAACCCATGAGAATGGTGATATCATGGGAATATCAGGGGGATATAACCTGATATGGCAAGTTCATGCAAGTTGAGTCTTCTTTATTTGCTGATCTAGTTGGGGGGTTATTCAATGTTACTAACCTAGCTGGTTTATTGGCACTTCTTGGATCCTCCAAGGGGAGGAATCCCCATCGACCAACCAGCGTCACGGGATGACAGGTTTTGGACACTGCTCACATACCCGCAAGGGAACAGGAAAGATGGCATCAACTATGGGGATACCTTCTGGTAAACTAACATAACTATGGAAAATCACAATTTTTTAACAGATAAATCAACTTATGAATGTTTTCAATAGCCATGTTAGTCTTTCCCAGAGGGTATGGCATGATACAACGGGTTAGCCAGGAGCTGGGCCTGGGCATGATGGCCGCGCTGTGCACGGGTGTGCAGCTGAATCTCATTGCAGAGCCCTTCGTGGCGTTCTCCAAGGCCAGGGACGAAACGGAGGGCTGGAGCAACTACCCTCTGGTTATTTAAAATAGCCATGGTATAGATGGCCCATTTATAGATGGTTTACCTATTAAAAATGGTGATTTTCCATGGCTATGTTAGTCATAACCAGATGGTAGCTATGGAATGCTATGGAAAATCACAGTTTGAATAGGTAAATCATCATAAATCATCTATTTTTATGGGTCATTTGCCATAGCTATGTCAAATAACCAGACGGTAAATCAAGGATTTACTCCGCAGAACTCGGAATAAAATCAAGGGATGATAATTCGGAGAGTTGATGAACCTTGACTTCAAGAGTCTCAGCGCTTGGTGGAAAGTGTCTTGCGACATGTCCTGACAGCTTTTTCACCGAGCAGTGGCGCGTCGCCAAAGTGATGCTGGTTGTGCAAGGTGGATCATGAAATATTCTAATTTATGAGGAATTCTTGCAGTGGGTGATATAGAGTAGATTACCTTCACCATCCTTCACCATCTCACTCAATCACAGTGGCCATGGTTCAACTTGCGTCTTAGATCATTCCTTTCGAAGTGGCTGCAAGCTGCAGGCGCGAATGCTGTCCCCAGATGGTCGATGCAAGACCTTCGATGCAAGCGCTAACGGCTATGTGAGAGGCTCGCTACGAGATCCTGGTTGGAACTGCCTTGGAGTCCCAGCGGTTAATCCACTTTTTCTCAAGCGGAACCTTTGCCTAGTTCCAAGACACAGCTTCGCCTTCCGAAAAAGCTGCCGGCTTTTGATTGCTCCAAAAATTCTGGTTTCCGTTTCAAATATCTCCAGTGGTTTCCCGTCGCCCCGCACCTGGCGACCTGGGCTTTGAACAGGTGAGGGTTCTGGCTCTGCCCTGTTGGAACTGGGCACCCAGGGTGCCTTGCCATTGGTAGCAGCCACAGCCTCCAACCAGGCCATGGGCGGAGGTTTTGGTGGTGAATCTCCAGTTACAAAAAGCGATGGAAATCCTCGGTGGTTTCCCATTCGGAAATGATCTACTGTCATTGATGATGGATTTTCCATACCTTATTGTATGGTTACTTAGAATCATAGCATTTTGGGGATGGGTCCATGGCTGAGAGTTAGCTTGATACTTAATTAAACATTGCCCAACATATTTTGCTTCTTGCGCCTCCCATTTATTTACCACATTTAAAAATCAGACCAGTTTGGGTTTGTTTAAAAATAGGTACCCCCATTCATTCCGTCCCAAAGCTGATTGAATCATTTCTTTGTTCGATGGCCATGAGGTCGCACGTCCTCAAATTTGACCCATTTTTTTGCTTCAAAGAAATGGGGAGGGTTCTTTTTTCGTGGCGGACTGAAAACACCAATGGGTTTTCAGATTTTTCACACCAGCATTTTTGGAGGATTTGCCATTTAAAACCACATAAAACCACCATATTTGGATGATTTTGGATGGTTCTCGGATGATTTGCCATTTCACAACCCCCCCTGACATGGCACAAGTGGCTTGACGAAACGGCCAGGATGGACGCAGCTCTACGCTGACGGCGCCCAACGGTCCGGCGCAGCAGGAGGTCATTCGCAAGGCGGAACGGGGCGGGGTGGTTCGATGGAGGGAACGATGGTGGGATGGGCATAAGGAACTACCTACCTGCTATGGATATTAATGGTTGGGGATATTAAACTAATTGGTATATATTGGTATATCATTTGGAAATTTGGTCGCGTGCGTGCCCTCCTCTCGCTCTCTACTCTACTCTAACTCTACCTCTACCTCTCCTCTACTCTACTCTACTCTACTTTACTCTACTCTACTCTATCTATCTAGCTATCTAGCTATTCCTATCTATTTATATATACATATATATATACACATACACACACACACACCTCTCTCTCTCTCTCTCTCTCCTGTGGTCTTACGAATCCAGGCACGCAGGTGCATCAGCCGATCTTTAAGGTTTCATTTTTACACCCCGCGGATTCAACATGGAACCTGAAAAATGCAAAGATGGCCCCAATATCCACATATATCCACAACTGGCTGACAATCCTAGTTAAATCCCAAATAAAATCCTAGTTAAATCCTACAATACCTATGAAAATCCTATGAAGTCCCACTAAATCCCATAAAATCCCATAAAATCCCATAATACCTATCCTATGAAATCCCGCTAGATCCCAAGTAAAATCCTATAAATAGCTCAAGAAAAACTGCTATGGCCCAGGCCCTTGCCTTGGCTCAGCTCACTGGTCCACAGCTGCGCCTGGTGGAGTGCCACGGCACCGGGACCGCCTTGGGAGATCCCATCGAAACGGGAGCGTTGAAGGCGACCTTGGCACAAGGCCATGGCAGATCGTGGGATTTTCATGGGATTTTTCCATTGCGAGTGGAAGTCCATGGGCTACGATAGGATTTCATGATGTCATGGGATTTATGGGGATTCCAACAATCAACAATGGGATCATCAAGCATGGCTGGCTGGGACAGGTGTATAGCTGGGAATTTCATGGAACGAAATGGCCAGCAAACCAGGCTTGATTACCAGGGGGTATGGGATTTGATTTGTTCACTTTAATCTTGTGCAAAAAGACTGGGAAATATGCACTCACCAGCTAGAAACATGTCTTTTTGCAGGGTATTTAAGATTGGCCATCTTTTGACTGGTGATTTTTGGTAGTATCATGTCTTTTTGAGAAAGAACCTCAGTGTTTTGTATTTTTTTCTGATGTTTGATGATCACTTTTCTCCTTGCAACTTCTGGATGCAACGACCAGGGCGTTCCATGCCGGTGATGCTGGCCACAGTCCCTCGGCAGGTTGGGGTTTGCCCTGAAGGGGCCTGAGATAAAGGGCTCACCTATCGGGCACACATGCTGGTGGGTCCTCTTTTTTTTTTGGGGGGGGAGGCTTCCCTTGATAGGTGGAGCTAGTGGCATGTCCATGATGCTCATTCGGAACCTCAGTGGCTTGGGGAAAGGAAGGGGATGTCCACCCCGGGGTCAACGTTGGACTCAACGTTGAGGCTTGGGATCCATAGCTTGAGCTGGTCATTACCCTCTGGTGAACTAACATAGCAATTGAAAATGGCCATTTATAGTGGATTTTCCCATTAAAAATGGTGATTTTCCATTGCTATGTTAGTTCACCAGAGGGTAGTCGGTTGGAATCCACTAACTTTTTGCTTGGTGAAGGCTCAAACTTTCTTGGTCCTCAAAGTGTGGAACTTTCTCAAATCGACCCTAGTTACCCTCATCGGCTTCAGCAGCGAAGATGCTCCTTGAGGATTCCAATTAGGTAGTTGAAGAGGTGATCTACTTTCGAACCAGGATTGCTGAACTCCCAGTTTGTCAGGGGGGCACCAATTTAAATAATAATTCACCCCGCTTCGCGTGGGGTGGCCGCCCACACCGCAGGTTTATTTCGGTCCGTGAGAGGGGCTAAGGGTGGTTTTCCCCCGTGGGGGCTCCCCAAGCTAAGAATTTTCACTTTCCC
>Ga0126342_10003180_pt1 | contig 26845 bp, 31 predicted proteins | sample Cyp1metagenome_FD_92528 | JGI IMG/M metagenome (GOLD analysis project Ga0126342, IMG submission 92528) | Coral microbial communities from Lord Howe Island, Old Settlement Bay, Australia - Cyphastrea 1 metagenome | ecosystem: Host-associated > Invertebrates > Cnidaria > Coral ...
ACTTCCGTGCAAGGCGGTGGCGGAAGTTTCAAAAATAGGAAACCTATAGGAGAGGTTGGTTGTTGTGAATCACGGATGGCAGAGCGAATCCACTGATGGACCGACAGGTGGTTGGAGTCGGAGTTGTGTTTTTTGGAATGGTTGCAATGGTTGCAATGGTCACCTTACCACAACTGCTGGATGTAGTGTGGTGTAGTGCAGTTGTAGTTGCAGTTGTAGTGTAGTGGAGCTGTCGCTGTAATGTAGTGTAATTAGTGTATTTGCAGGCGCAGTTGCAGTTGTAGTCGTGGTGTGGTGTAATTAGTGTAGTGTAATGCAGCGTAATGTCGAGTAGTGTTGTGTAGTGTAGTTTGGTATAGTGTAGTGTAGTCTAGTGTAAGGTAGCGTAGTTGTAGTTGTAGTGTAGTGCAGCCTAATTAGTGTAGTTGTAGTTGTAGTGTAGTGCGCTGTAATTAGTGTAGTGTAGCGTAGTGTAATGTAGTGTAGTTTATTGTAGTGTACTGTAGTGGTAGTTGTAGTTGCAGTTGCAGTTGCAGTGTAATGCAATGAAATCAGCGTAGTGTAGTGTTGTGTAATGTAGTGTGGTTGTAGTTGTACTTGTGTTTGTAGTTGTAGTGTGCTGCAGTGTAATTAGTGTAGTGTAGTGTAGTTGTAATTGTAGTTGTAGTTGTGGTAGTAGTAGATGTTGTAGTTGTTTGTGTTAGTGTATTTAGATGTAATTAGTGTAGTGTAGTGTAATTGGTGTAGTGTACTGTAGCGTAGTATATTTGTATTCGTACTTGTAGTTGTAGCAGTAGTGTAGTGTAGTGTAGTGTAGTGTAGTAGTAGTTGTACTTGTTGTAGTTGTTGTAGTTGTAATTGTCTATCTCTATCTATCTATCTATCTATCTATCTATCTGCAAGTTTGAAAACGAAGCTATTCTGCGAGACAACCTCAATTTTTGAACTTGACAACATCAAAAACGCAGCAATTCTGCGAGACTTCCTCAATTTTTGAACTTGACAACGTCAAAAACGAAACAAGTCTGGGAGACTTCCTCATTTTTTGAAGTTGACAACATCAAAAACGAAGCAATTCTGGGAGACTTCCTTCAAAAATGGAAAGTTGAGTGCAGAGCTGACGGCCTCGTGCCAATGCGTTTTGCGATTTTTCCACTCCACCTGTCTAAAGTACTGCGCCTGCCACGAAGAAGTGATGCCAAGTCACACGAAGTGCTGCACCTGTCACGCAAAATCATCTTAGCAAACCTTAAGATCTGATGCTCCAAAGTGCAACCCCTCTCAGGCAATCACCGCCCGGACCTCCAAACATCTCTGATGAACATGTCTCTTGTACTGCCCCTGCCACGGAAAATGCATCTTTGCAGATCCTCTTCAAATGCCCCACACCTGCCATCGTTTTTGGAAATGCCACAAAACCCTCACGTTTTGCTCACTTTTGACAAGGCGCACAATCCCTTGCGCCTGCCACGCAAAACGGCATCTGAACGTCCAAAAGTGGTCCGAACGTGTGGTGTTTTTGACGTTTTGACTTCGAAATGTGCTTTGCGCCACAACGGCGTGCAATTTTTGGACATCTCAACTTCCAAAAGTGGTCCAGACCTGGTGTTTTGTGCATTTTGACTTCGAAATGTGCTTCGCGCCAAAACGGCGTGCGCTGTTTCGACGTCTCAACTTCCAAAAGTGGTCCGAACCTGGTGTTTTTTGTGCATTTGGACTTCGAGATGTGCTTTGCGCCACAACGGCGTGCGCTTTTTTCGACATCTCATCTTCCAAAAGTGCTCCGACGTTGGTGTGTTTTGTACATTTTGACTTGGAACTGTGCTTCGCACCACAACGGCGTGCAATTCTTCATCTCGCATCTGGCCACATGGCTCCGCGCCCGCCGCTTTAGCGAGCCTACTTTTCGACCCTCCGGAGCCACACATCATTGGAAAAACACAATGTTTCACGACTTTCCTACCTTTTCGCGCACTTGGATCTTCTTTCTTCTGAGACTTTCTCTTTCTTCTTCTCTTCTCTTCTCTGACTCTTCCCGTCTATGCTTTTCATCTGTCCATATTGTCGGAAGTTTGACTTCTAAACTTCCTTTGATTATGTTTATTTTCTTCCATCATATTACATCATTACAGAAGAATCTAAATCTGCCACCTCTTCAAACAATACGTATAAAGGTCTTAGAATGGTTATTTTCCATCTTATCCAAAATAAAAGTGGTGCAAACTAGGGTCGCTTTCTGCAAGAAAACCTAGGATCTGGGAGAGTCGGACATTTGCGTCAAGAACCCTTCCACGACTTCGTGGAGGTCTGTTGAAAACTCGGGTCATTTTACACGAAGAAAATATAGGCTCCCGGGCAAACGTCCGGATCTGTGCGCAATACTATACAATATAATCATATATAAATCATTACATTCCCTGCAGCAGTTTGAGGTCATTCCCAGGCCAAGCACCGCCATAACCTCGTCCCTTGGCACGCCTTGGAGTGGGGAATGGACAGCCGCTCCAACACCTCCTTCCAATGTTCCAGCAACTCTTCTCGATGCTGCGGACCTGAAGCGGTGCATCAGCGCTTCGGGCTTGATAAGTGGCTTGATATGTAGGTTTCCATAAAGGGAGGTACCCCAATAGCTGGATGGTTTACAATGGAAAATCTTTTGAAAATGGATGATATCATTTTGGCATATTTTGGCTATGTAATCCATTTTATTTCAACAATTCGACAAACGGACAAGCAGAAGTACGATGAAGTACGACTCAGTATGACAAATCCAAGTGCGACATCGCCGGTGCTGGGCGTGCTTTGCGTGCTGGGCTGCCGGACCATATGTCCCTAAAAGCTCCGTTGCTGCAGCGCTCAAGAGGGCATCGCCCACCAAACACTGCAGCCTTCTCTGAAGCTCCTGCAGGGACAAAAACTCTGAAGCTTTGGGGCAAAAAACGATTCAAATTTTATAGTTTCCTGATGTTTACTGTTGACTTTTGTACTTTATGTTGACATTCGGCTTTCACAACCGCCGTGTCCTGCAGCTTCCAGCCCCAGCGAATGCGATCCTGTGCCACGAAAAGGATGAGAGGCTTACTCTCTGCATATGAAATCAAGACCAAATATTGAAATCGACTTGAAACCGAATTGAAACACCCAAGAGGTCTCCATGACGCACAGCAGGATCCACGGTTTTCTCACACCTGCCGCAGGCCATTGGTCATCATCCTTAGTTTCCATGTGGGAATCATCTTGGCATGGGTCAAAAAGTAGAAATGCCAGGAAACCTGGCTTTGTCTTGAACTTGGTTCAAAGAACCCATGAATCCTATGAGTGATCAATGGTTATCATCATTTTCCTCATTAAACTTGCGGTTTCAACATCAAAATAGCCGTTACTTGTGCCGAGGAACAAGGTGCGACTGCGTTTGCTGGTGGCGCTGGTACTCAAAACTTCAACCCGTTGCATCTCCTGTCTGGAGTAGATGTGCAGCACCAAAATGAATGGAATGGAATTTAAGTGGAATCTAGATTTGAATGGACTAGAATGGATTTGCATAGATTTCTGTGATAGGGGTGTTCACCCTTTTCTCCTTGGGAATATCTGGTGATACCTGGGGAAAATTCCAGAGATATCAATCAATATACGACATATGTGTATATAAATGAATGTATATGTCAAGAGAAAATTTTTAGAACCAACAGGGCGAAAGGTGTGTAGTGTGTGATAGGTGATGAAAGAGAGAATGCAGAGCACAATTTCTCATTGGTTGATTTCTATCAGGATCGATTCACCACACTTTTCTCAAAGCGACGGTGCGATATTCATTACACGTAGTTCACAAGGATGAGACCGAAACAACATACATAGGCAATGATGAGGATAATCGTGGTGATAGTGATAGTGATCGTGGTGATGATGAAGAAGAAGATGATGAAGGCCATGATGTGTACAAAATAACCCCCCAAACTCAGAGCAAAGGACAAACCATGACAAACCTAATTACCTGAGGAAAAAATCAGCCGCTGACGCCATGAGAGAATGGGGAAAAGCTGCCCACCTGCTCCAGTTCTTCGGCTTTAGCCTCACCAGGCTCCGTAATTTTGTGGCGGTAGTTGATTGGGATTAGTATAAAGATGTATTAAAACTGTATTGAGGTATAAACTTGTATAAAATCACATTGAACATATCAGGACACAACATGGATCCCTTTCACTCAACAGCAGCTGACGTGTCGAAACAAACTCAAGGAGTCCGCATCCATCATGCGGATTGTGGCTGTATTGGAATCACAGTCAGTTTAAGTTTGAATCCACCTGACAAATCTCAACAGCTGCATCGCCAGAGGATAACCCCACTTGAAAACCAATGGGAATTTCTCGTCAGGCTTCATGGATTTGACAGCAACCTCTGACAAAACTTTCTCCTGCCAGCTGCATAGCACGCATGGAGATGACTCGACGCGTTTGCGTGTCGTTTGAAGGCACCCCTTTGAGGGAAGCCATTGGAAGCCATTTCTGCAAATGAAGCAAGCAACTGCCCCAACTTTGCCACAACAGGTACCCATAAAACCATTGACAGGACAACTTCATTATTAAAGTCAATATAATTAACTTCTCGTTCCTACGTGTTTCTACATGTTGATGCCAGCAGCTTGCGTCTTGTTCGTCCTGTTCCAGTTGTTGGAACCAAACTCACTTAATTTCACACGGAGTGCTGGCAGTTGCATCTTGACCGAAGCTCTCCTCGCGTTGTAGCTGCTTTTCAAGTTGTCGTTTTTTCCGATGCTGGCATCGGTATTGAAGTTAACAACAAGCTTCACAGCTTCCGAACGGCGGACACAATTGCACAGTTGTCACTCTGGACATGCCCAAAATATCAAATGATTCTTTGCTACATCGTGAATTGGCTTTCAGCAATTGAGTCGAGAGGAAAACATCGGATGAACACATTTCAAGTGCCAAGGTAATAAAGTGATGATATCCGAACTCATCTCCGACATGCAGTCCATGCAGCGTTTTTTGAACCATGCATCAATCCGGAAAAACACGTACGATAACACAGGCACCACAGACCCAGAAACATCTTCGATATGCCCTATGACATGTTTGCAAGTTATCTTGCATGGGCTTGATTTGAGAGTCCATACTGTTCACCAACAGCCTGTTGCAATCTCTGCCGTGCTGAAAGTCAACTCAACTGTAAAAACAGTCAGTGGCCCCGGGCAACTCCAGTGCCCAAAGCGTTATTTCAAGACATTTCATGCTATTTCTTCTTGTAGTTCTCCAAGACATTGAACCTAAGCTGCTCGAAGCTACAAGCATCAGGGACACTAGGGATCTAACTTTGCACTGGTCCTTGCTGATCATTATCCAAACAAAACGCTTTCACCCAATAGGATGTCTCACATACGTTTCACATCATCCTTCACATGAAGAGTTATGCTGGCTTCAAGTCTCCTATAATATATACATACTATATGTATATATATATGAGCTCATATATATATATATATATACGCATGTTGTAGAGAGAGAGAGAGAGAGAGACATGCCATCTGTCACTACATGCAGTTCCGTCTGCGGACATAGGTCGATATTTCCAGGACCTCCAAGTCGTGTCGCAGCTACAAGGTTCAACTTGGAGCAATATCACTCGGAATTGAATGCAATGAGGGTGATCACTGTCATTGTACAATTTGTACTTTGTTCTTTTTAGTTTTCAAATGTTTTCATTGTATATATATATAATATAGATGAATATATATATATATAGTATATTAATTGTATTTCCATTCAGTTGTGCCATCTCCGGCCATCTCCGGGGTGCCCAACTCATCCAGTGCGATTTCTCCATCGTCGGAGCCGTCCAGCAGAGCAAAGACCACCCGCGCGGGTCCGAAGTACCCGGCCGCCTGCACGGCCTCGTCGGCGACTGATGGCTGGCTGGGTCGTCTTGTGGGGAACATGTGGGAACTAAGACTAAGATACAGTCAGATACAGTCAGATCTGAGAAATAGCAGTGAACTAGCATTCACATGATGAATGACAGTGAACATCAGTGAACTATATTGCTTTGAATCTTTGAACGTGTTTGTTCCGGTACGCCAGAATGGTGCAGTGCCATGGAGCTATCCCTACAGAAAAACATGACATCTTTTAAGAGGTGCCAGCATGATCAGCAAAATACATGTGATTGCCTAGAGGTTTCCTTCATCATTTCCTTCATCATTTCCTTCATCATTTCCTTCATAAATCATATAAATCCATCCATCCTGTCTTTTCCCTGCCACAGACATCACCCGGCCGCCATCCGTTCCTCGTTAAACTCCTCTTCGGTGAGGCTACCACTACCATCTTCGTCTAGCACCTGCCACGCGTCCTCGCGAGAGTTTTACAAAACTCTACACGATTCTCACGTCCATAGCTTTGGCTTGGCATAACAAGTCATGTAGCTTCCACATTTTCCATGCGGTGAACGAAGGTATTGCAACTGTTCCAAAATACGCTACATTATGCCATCATTGTGCCATCATTATGCTACTATCGTATGGGGAATCCAACCATGACCAGCGTCCTGGAGGTTCTCGCCGAAAGCAAAGGTTAAAAATTGGACGAACTCCCTCACTGTGAGGTCCTGATTTCGACAACAGAAACGACTCTGTCACAGCAACTCTGTCGCCAAGTTATCCAAGTTATCCAAGTTATCCAAGTTGGCCAAGGCACAAACTCTTGCCAAAGTTGGTCAAGGACCGACCACTCCTGTCATTGGCAAAAGGAGTATTCATTGATCTATTATGATCTATTATGATCTATTATGATCTATTATGATCTATTGAAGATTTCAATGACACGTTGTGGTATGGTTCCAAATTGGCAACCAAGAGAATTTGATGCTCTGAACCAAGATGTTCTCAAAACATCTCAAAACCATCCAAAACCTTCGGTTTCCTGAGTTAAGTGCATCTATCTGCAGAATTTTGCGATGGTGAAGCAAACCCATCGCCTTTAAGGAGACTGTCCCTTCACCACCAGGATCCAGGTATCGAAAGACTGCAGCGATCCGTGCCTCGAAGCGAGAACCATTTTTTCGTGTAAAGAACTGGGATCCTATGGGATCCTATGGGATCCTTGTGGACAAATTGGACAAAGACAAAGAAATTGGGGATGTCAATGTAGTGACTGTAGTGGGGATGTAGTGGGGATGTTATGGGAGTCTTGCTGGGAAACCATCTGAATTTTGGATCGAACATAGATGAAATTCTGTCCAGCTTTGCCTGCTCATCAGGTCCGGCAAATTTCTGACCTCGGTGGCTGCATGGATGGGAGAGCACAGCGAACCCCGCTTTTCTAGCGTTAGAGACTGTAGAGATACTTGATTGCATTACTATCATTCACTATCCAAAACATTGCAAAACCCTCGCGTTGCTTTCGGATACTACAACATCAGCGATCCAGATACTCCGAAGCTTCCCAAAGCTTTTAAAATTCAGCACACACTATTTTCATGACCGAAGGTGTTTTACTTCACTCTCTCTGAGGGCCCCTGCAACCCATGCTGCTGAGACCTCTCTCGAACTCTCGCAGTGTCAGCCTCATGCGACCGTTCGCGGTCGATCTGTGCAAACATCAGCATTTCCACAGACTCTCCAACAGTACATTTGAGATCGTCGGGCATTTCAGCCAACATATAGAAAAGTAAACCCAAGTAACCACGTAACATATTCATAAACGTCATCTAACCTCATCTGATATCATACAACATCATCTAGCATCAATTTCCCAACAGTTTCCCACATCTGACATCGCCCAGTGACTCCGAGTTCGAGGTGCATCCAGGCTCACCGCCATCGATGATATTGAAGGCCTCATCCATGTCCTTCACCTGTTCCAAGATTCCCATGATGTATCATATCAAAATCATCTATTTTGATATATTATAATATATCATGATATCATATATCTATCCATGATATCCATGTAATGTACATGCACATGATCTAACATATGCACTGTACGTATATCGTCTATTTGGGTATCTCTATATGGGGAAGTTCTGAGTCTGGTCAGTCGCCCAGTAACCCGACTCAGGAAGAACTCCAACAGATCCAGCACGTCTTGGGGCGGCTCGTTCAATCCGGTCAACCAATTCACATCCTCAGCCAAGATATGCAAAGATGGACATTCTTCACATTCTTCACATTCTTTACATTCTTCACTTGATTCAATTGCTGTCATGGTATCACTGTATCACTGTATCGCTTTTGAAAAGGTGGTGCCGAGTGACACTGTCATTGACGTCCCGGGGGAAATAGCTGTATTTCCTCGGCAGTGAAATGTGAACACCCCAGATCTGACAGCTCCATGAGAAAACAGAAGGATTCCATATGGCAAATCGGCAAATCAAGTAAAGTCAAGGAAACACATGGAAACACATCGACCATTTGGTGTATGGTGAAATTGGTGAAACTTCATCAAAACTGATGAACAACTCATTTGACCAAGTGGCTGGGCCAATCCTTTCCGCCAGGCAACATTGCGATCATCTGCAGAACAGACCTGCACGTCAGTGAAAACTTCATGGACCTTCTCATTTCATTCACTCTTGACTTTGTCCAATGTGGATCCAAACATGAATACCATCTATAAAGATCAATATATACAATCACATAGAATCATATGTATATATATATATTGAATAAACAATAAAGACATAAATAAATAAACAAATAATAAATCAAAAAACAAATAAAATAATAAATGAACAAATAAAATCTATAAGTATATAAAAAACAACTACCTAACTAACTAACTAACTAAATAAATAAATTAATTACAACTACACCCACAAACACTCACATTATCTTCAAATTTGCCTCCAGTTCCCAGTGGTGATTTCAGTCCAAGGGACGTAGCGGCACTTGAAGACGCCACTGGTAGGTGTCGCCGTTTCCCAACTTCGGGGGATGCCCATGGGGAAATCGTCTAAGGTCCCATCTTCCTTCTGCCACACCGCATCCCTCGGATTGCAAGGTTTTTTCGAAGAAACAAAGGTCTTCACTTCACAGTGATCAAGTTTTAATTAAGAATCGTTCCCTAGATCTTTCAAGAGATCGAGAAATGTCGAAATTTCGACTTAAAATTCAAACCGCACTCGTCACGTTCCCTGTCGGGGTCGCCTGATGTTGCTGGACTTCTCCCGAGCAGCCAGTGAGACCAACATTTTCGTCACAATCTGATGGTCATTGAGACTCAGATCCTCAGTCAGCTTCCGTCATGAAAATCCTAAGATATCATAAGATATTTGTAATGATTACATTGTAATGGTCATGATACGTCATGATATATATATAATTATATATATATAGTATATTTAATGATATCCATACTGGCCACAATTTGACAATCTAAAAATCCTCGACATTTTCCTTGAGGTCCATGCAGATATAGATACTTGCGTGACATTGTTGGTATCTGTTGACACCGACCCCCCCTTTGCGTAGTTGAACATGGATGAAGCTCAACGCTTCATCCATTCCTCCCTCATTTGCAGCAAAAATGCATGCGCTGGCATGCACATGACTTAAATGCAATTACTCCCCTTTGAACTTCTTGATTCCTCACGTCTCTGGCAAAAAAAACACACATGCTATGAGTCAAACAGCATCAAACAAATCAAAACACATAATCCATCCTTATCATCGTCCTGAGCATTTCAATATATTTCAACTACATTTCCAGCCAGCAACGAGTTGAAATTTGGCGTTTTCGGGCTGGAAGAAGGGAAAGAAATAGGCCATGCCCAGTCGATACTGAAGACGGGCCAGTTCCTCCTCCTTCGAACATGAAAAACCGCCAGGTGGAATGCCAATGGTGACATGGTAACAGCCAGATCTGTAGTTGATCTGTAGTTGATCTGTAGGATCCCAACGACCAGTCACAGTTGCACCTTGCCAAAGCGCACGTAGCAAAGCTTCATGTTTTGCACATCAATGATTCCTTGGCAAAGAGAGCCGTTCAACCCTTGCTGTTTCTCCTCCCCGCATCTCTTGGGTCACCGGACGTGTGTAGTACATCACGAATGCTTCCTGGCTCTCACAAAGAATCGACCATCAAAGAGTTGGCTTAGCAGCTAAGTCTTGAAGATCTGAACATCACCACTCCCCATAGTCTGCAATTTGGCTCTGAGACCATGGTATTTCCCGGTCCTGTCGATGTTCGGACACTTGGAAGAAACCCATCATCTGCCGCATATGCTTGGCCTTGGGCGTCTTCGAAATCCCTGCAAGAACGAATGCTGTATGGTGTGTTTTTCTTGTTCTTTCGATCAATCTAGTACTGGCGCAGAAGATTAAGACATATGGACATGAAAACTCTGCTTAAGCTTTCATCAAGGGAAGGTCTAAGTGAGATGGCTCTCAGCTTTATTGAACGCGGATCATCAATAAGTAAAAACAAATAAACAAAAACCCTTTGAAGGTACCCTCCTGGAATTCGATAGAAGCCAATCAACGTCCAGCTGAAGCATCTGCGGAGTGTGGGGTCCCTGCACCGCCTGCACCCAGCCAACAAATTTGTTTACCCGTGGATCTGCCGTCTGCAGCATCCGTTGAGATTTGATTCAGTTCAGTGGCGGTGATATAGATCTCGTGGCTGATAGCACGTAGCACCTTCAAGCGCTCCTGAAGAGTCAGATGAAAGGCGGGAAGCAACTGGATGGAACAACTGGAAAAACCTGCACCGTGTGGATGATTTCATATGCTTTGCATGATTTATCAACACAAACTACCACTGGGACAACTGGGACGACGATGCTTGGTGACCCCTTGCCTCATCTGTGCATTGAGACTTGTGAAGGTTCACCTAGGTTGCACTGAAATGGAGCAACATGGAGCAACCCAAAGCATTGATACTGGACTGAATACACACATATACATATACATGTATATATATATATATACAAACATATACATGTATATATGTATATATATGCATATATATATATTAATACATATACATATTAGCTTGTTGATTTTTTTGACCGGAAGTCTCAAGCTTAAAATATCCCTTCCAAACGTATCTTCAGAAGATGTGTGCCGAGCAAAGGTCTGCAGATGTGGGACCTATTGGTCTTCATCTTTGGATAGTCACTGATAGTCCCACTGTCTGAGTGTCCCGGCCATCAATCTTTCCCACAGCTCATCTGTCACTGCTTTGGCTGTGGCAGATGGTCGCCTGGAACTCACGTAGTCCAGCTCAAACTCATCTGCCTCAAGTGAACCATTCTGAACCAGTGCTGCAAGAGTCCCGCTTAGAAGTCGTACAGTCCCATGCACATCTTGTGGTCTATATGTGGTCTATAGATGTCTATAGTATGAGCATTAGTATGAGCTGTATATGCAATGCTCCAGGTGAGTTTGTTCATGTGTTGGAATCCAAGGTCCCAATGGTCCAACTTGATTCACGACTCGTTTCAACCCCGCCTCGGGCAGAGTCCACTCTGCCACGGAGCCACTGCGCAGTGGCTGCCCCGCATGGAGCTCGTTGCGGAAGTGCGAAGCGTTCCTTGGCACAGATGAAATGGATTGAAATGGGTAGAATCCTTGTTCCTAAAAAATGAGTAGAACATTGAACCATTTTTGTGCTGAATCCACCCAAAAATGACAGATTTTTGTGAAATTTCGTGATATCTAAAAATTAGGTGGATCATTGTGGATCCCAAGATCTGAAAGTGACACCCATACCCGTACCCATAGGGGACAAAAAATACCCGGAACATGATTCCTCAAAGGTTACTCAATGGTTTTTAATGAACAAAAACCATCAAAAAAAAAAACAAAAAACCCTGAGATGCCCTGAGTCACAGCAAGTGGCCCTCGGGAGGAGATGTCCACACGACCCTTGCGCTTGTTGATCACCGACTCCCAGCGATCCAAGAGCAAGAGACCTTGCGGGACATGGCAACCAAACAGGAAGCCTAAAAAAAACATGTCTAGTCTGTCTAGTCAAACAGGAACACTGAAAAATGAACAAAAAACACTAGTGCCAATAGTAAACTAGTATGAATTAGTGTCAACTAGTCAAAAGATCTGAGGAAAATCCTTACTCTGAGGCTTCCACGCTGTGCCACGGCAAACTGCGAGGTATTGTTGAGTTCCAATTTGTAATGCCTAGAGGCAAAACCAGTGCTGATAGCAACTGATATGAAGCGCCAAAGAGGTCAAAGTTGCGAGTCAGAACATTTTGATGCGGACATATCGTGACAAATCCACATATGACTGCCAGTCTTCAAATCCGAGCTGCCCAGTGGGATTCGAGACGTTGAAGAGCCTAAGCACGGGATTCATTGATTCTAATCGTTCTAAGCCATGGACGGTATACATTGAAAAACACTCAAACAACTGATTATAGTACTGAATATAGTGATTATGGATGATTATGGTACAATTAGTACAATATAGGTACAATATAGTCAATATAGATCAATAATTATATAGTCAATATAGTACACGATCATAGTGCCAGGTGTTCCAGTTTTTTAAGCGGTGAAATCCGAGGTGCAAAAAACACTCCATGGCTTGATAGGTCGTCACAAAGGCGGGCAAGGTTTGCAATGTCTGCAGCAGCAAATATCGCGAACCTGGCGACAGAACAAGAAGCATCCCAAAAATGCATAAAAATGCCCTAAAAATGCCAACGTGCAACGCTCCCAAAAATCGATTCTATCATATTCCATCAGCTTTTCAGCTAAGAATTTACAAGTTGACACAGACTCAGAGACTTGACACAAACTTCAAAGGGACGTCTGATGGACATCTGATGGACGTCTGATGGACGTCTGGTGTTTCTGTTCCCTTTCCGTTGCCAACCGTTGCCTCCATCCTCTGCCGTGCAGGGGAGCATGGCATTGATCACGTCCGCTTCCATGGATGGCGCAGCTTTGCACAAATATTGCACCTCGTCGGAGCAAGGTCTGTCAATCGTTACCGTCGTTACCGTATATTTGTGATATTTGTAACGTCTGCGACCTTTAAATGTAGTTCAAAGTAGTTTAAAGTCAATTCTTGGATCGTGTTGGTGGGATAACCAACCTTTGTCTCCGTCAAAGTATCCGTGATTCGATGTATCGATGCCAATTGGATTGCACCAAACTTCCAGCGCGAGCAGCATAGGCCACACTCATGTTAAAGTCTTTGGCCAAGGCTTGGATGAACACCTCTTGATCCAGAGATCTCCTGAGTGCCAAAATTTGAAAAACACAGTTTTGGGGCAAATTGATTGAAAAAAACATGTCCTGTTCATCTCCTTTGCCTTTGACATCTTTGACTCTTTTTCTTCGATTTCCTCCCATTTGTCTCCAAGTTTCCCATTGAGCTCTGCCCATTTGTTGCACAGCGGCACCACTTTGTTCAAGCTGGGCTTGAATCGCGTAAACTCGAAATGTTTCCTGAGCTTAGAGGAACATCAACTGAACTAGCTGGCAATCAATATGCTATAAATTACTATATAAGTTAAAACTCTATATAATTATATACATATACTCTGATCTGTAGAGCATATGCCAGTGATATGAATATTCACCATATCATGAGATAGATATACAATATATTTAAAAAAACAATTTTCGCATATTCCTGTTAGCATTAGCCTCTGGTTTCCAGCCACCATGATCCCTGCAAAGTATCTGCAGAAAACCCACAAAGTCGTCTTCCTCCAGGCTGCTCCATTTGGCCTGCAGCCAAGGAGATTTTCGGCATCCGATTGGGGAAATCCTCGTTCGACATCCAGAACGCTCACCGGTCACCGGATGTCACCGGATGCCACCGGATGTCACCGGATCCTGGAAAATCTGGAAACAGATCATCTCCAAAGTCAAAACAGATCTGTTAGATCTGCAGAATATCCCCAGAACTGGCTGGGGAACCGAGGACCTCAATCTGACTCTCCAAGCTGAAGTTGAAGGAGAGATCTCCAGCTGTTGGCGCTTGCCAAATCTTCGTGGTCGCATTCCTTGGCAGCGGCGTGGAGGATTCCAAGATCTGGGAACGCTATGAAGTTTGGTCATTTTGCAATGATTTCAAGCCCAAGATTGGCCAGAACATGCTAGAATTTGATGCTAGATTCTGCTAGATTTTACAACATCCTGCAAGTGGCAAATCAAAATAATCAAATGACATGAAATGAATCCAATTCAACGTCTTAGCTCCAACGAGACCCAAAACATCCCTTGATCTTGATCCATCCCTTGACGGCTTGACGGCTTGACGAGACACTTGCTGACTGAAAGTCGCTCAGGAAGTGAGTAGTTCAAATCGCTCATGCATCTCTCCCATGGAACCTGTGCAGATTGTGCAGATTGTGCAGGTTGCCCTCTGAAAATGCTGACAATATGCTGACTTTTGACCCGCTTTGACCCACTTTGAAGTCAGAATGCGCCTTGTAACGTTCGGCCGTTTTGCACAACATCCGAAGCATGGCTCGATGATATGGTCGCGCCAGCTGCAGCTTGTAGCGGCCACCTGTGGAGCATCCCATCGCAGTGCCGCAGAATCATCAGAACTACATTAATCATGGTATTATTGGTTGGTTTATTGGGGTGCATTACACTTAGGGTGGTGTGTGAATTCATGAATCATCAATCATTATCCCGACTTTCCTCAATAGATCATCAATAAACCATAATAAACCATAATAAACCAATATAAACCACTATAACCACCAATCAACAGGGGTGCACTTTGGAGGGCTCACATGACCCAATACCACCATATCCCACCTGGGTTGGTGAAGGAGAAGGTTTGACATGCCGCGTCTCCCACATCTTCTTCCATATCAGGTCCTCCTGTGAAGCAGCCTTCGGCATCGAAGTGCCTCGACAATTCATGGAACACGTTGACAGGAGACACATGGGGATGGGCTAAATCCTTTGGTACAATTATTACTACATATTACTACCATTTTGGGGGAGAGGAACTACCAATCTATTTTACTGTTCAATGGTGTTACTAAGAGCTAGTTTGGTGTCTACCAGGGTACCCGGGCTTTGACTACCTGTATGGCTGAAGATCACAAGTCGACATCGCCAGTATCGCATAAGGTCTTTGAGTAGACTTATTGCTTTTCCATGCTTTTCCCGGAGATTCATCTGCACACTGATCACACTGCACACTGCTGATCTCTCCTGAGACCCCCCCCCTCACAACAAAGATGTGTTCTCTGTCTACACTCAAGCCGATTGAGTACTCGAGAAACTTGCTGCCCAGGGCCAAAACTACCAGAAATAGAAACAAAATGAAACACATCTAAACAAAGAGTCAATTCAGATGGTTTCAAACAATGATTCTCTTTGTCAAGGGAGCCTGAGATGATCTCAGATATTCGTTTTGCACATTTTTGCCAGTTAATATACAGTATATATACAGTATATCGACCTCAGAACATCGGTCTCTGCACCGTCGCCGTGGCCTGATGTCGTTGTCCTTCCGTGCCATGAGGCGCAGGATGCTACGAAGACCCAGAATGCCCAGAGGATTCCTGGGCACTCGGTGGACTCGGTATGACTCGGTGAATGTTGGAATATCCTGGAATCCTCCAGCAGTTAATCTTCTTATGTCTACAGAATTAGAAATGTTCCAAGGTGTTGGGATGATTGAGATGTTCGCCATGTTTTCTAGTTGACTTCAAGATTGCCACACATTGCCGCCCTGCGACCATTCCCGTCTGGAAAATTGAGATGTGCATTGATCCAACCAGGCAGTTAGGACGCTGTTGTAGGCCCAAGTATCTGTGAGATGTTGATATTCCGCATGCACGAATGATTCTCCAGAGCATCTTCCAAAACCAAGGCTGGCTTGAAGTCAATTCCTCAGGGAATCTCAGAATCTGGCCAAGTAGTGGATACAAATTCGACGGGAACTGACAAGGTTGGAATGTTGGAACCGACACACAGTATCACGCAGTAACATGCGAAACTGCTTGGACCTGGTCGGTAAAACATAGTAAAACTCTGGAAAGGCTCCAGTTCTGTCGTGTTCCAATTTAGATAATTTAGGGAAGAAATGGGAAGAACATGGACAAATTGAAGACATACCTTCACATCTTTACAGCCTTTAATCATGTCCGACCATGTCAAACTTCCAGTGGGGGGTTCGGACGCTGGGGATATATGGGGATCCAGGACTGAGACCCTGAGACCCGGCCCACTTGGCCCACTTGGCCCACTTGGCCCAGGCGGCGGTTGGCTGCGATGCTCAAAAACGTCAAGGAGGTGTTGTATGCCAATGCCTCCAGCAGCCTTGGATCAAAGCGTCGAAAACTTGCACTGCACCTGATGTTTTCGCCCAAAGGATTGATTAAAATTGATTAAATTGATCTCATAAAATGTTGGTGGGGATTTCTAGCCACGAATCACCGCGATCGAGAGAAGTTCAACTAGGGTCAACCATCAGAGGTGGTACCATGGTGCCTTCTTGTACTTCTTGTACTTCTTGTCTCTTGCCAAGTGGCTCAGAAATGGAGCAATCGAAATTTCCCACTGTTGTGGATGTGCTGTCCAAGTAGAGCTTCTTCAGCTTTGAACCCCTCGGGATGTGCAGAACGTGTGGAAAACATGCTCCAAAAAGATCAAAAAAGGGGAGGGCATTCTTCAAAGGGCACTCTGCAGGGCCTGTAGTGAAGTTGTCAGCATAGGGTAAAAATGGGTGAACTCTGATGTAAAAAGATGTAAAGAACATGTGAACGGATGTGAAAAGTACAACACCGAGCTGACAGGCGATGACCTGCGTGCGACACATGCGACACATCGGAAATCGAAGACGAGGCACCCTGGTTTTGTCTGCATCAGCTGCTTCCCCATCTGCTGAAAATCTTCGCCATCAAAGCAATTCCAACTCAAGTCCTCAAGATGTGGATGTAACACCCCAGGAACTCGACCGACAAAACGTCAGCGTCCCAAGAACGAAACTATAGATGCTGTTGGATGATTGCAGTCGTCATGATTTTTATCAATATTTCTCAATGATCTTGGTTTCAACATGTTCCAACATGTTCCAACACTTCTGCAGACGCTGAGTAAACTTCCAAGGATCCAAAGATGTGAAACTCACAGAGCCGACCAAGCGACCTGAAACAAGGGAATTATCAGAAAATGCGCACCATGCACCGCGATGCACATGTTGTATTTCGAACCTTCTTCCGCATTTAGGCCTGAAACCATGTCTAATTACCATGCATTTAGGCCTGAAACCATGTCTAATTACCATGTTCATCCATGTTCATACTTAGTATTACTTGTTGGTTTTGTTCAGGTAATGGAGGAACACCAATTCTCTGCTGAATCGGATAAACTGGATGTCTGATGCTAAATTAAGACCAAGCAACGTGCACATTCGGCGGTGCAAAATGTACCTATGACAGCATTGAAGCGGAGAGAACGACATGCTGACATGCATTTTTTTTTTAGAGAACATTCCGTTGGCACTTGGGGACTTGCAAACAAAGGACAGGCCATACATGTGACATGTGACACATCTATGCTAGTCTATACATATCTTCTCATATCGAAATCTTCAATTTCAGCATCTCCAGTGCAATTTCAGGTTCGATGCCTCCTAAACCGACACCCGCCAGGGCAACGGTTTCCAGTGTTTGGTGACTTCCCAAACCTCATCAGAATTGCCACTGCCGCAGGCTTCACCGAAAGATGTCGGAGGTGCCGTGTTCGACTAAGCTTCCAACCCATGCAGAGAGGAAGCTGCAATTTCACTGCAAGCTGCAAACCACTCATGTCCTGAGCTTGACAAAATCACCAGAAAGATAAGATCGAGAGATAAGAAAGATCTCTTTGCACTTCGAAGTTTGGCACATTCAATTAACGTCGAAATTTCATTGAACAATACGCTTTCCATCATAGTAGTCAACGATTTTTCTCCCCTTAATCTCCGACTTCACAAGAGAACCAAGTAAGGTCGGTCTAAAGACCGACTGAAACTGCAGAAACAGTGAATCACTGTGATCGATTGTGGTGTCTTGGGGTCGCCCCATACAATGCTCTCAAGAATGAACTCTTGCGAGATACCACGTGTCTCAGGTTCATCGCCACAGACAAAAGCCTCAGAATGTCAATGTTTATGGATGTTTACGGGAGGCTGGATGGCCCTTTGCAATGCGTCGTGAGACTCAAAACCAAGACCCGTGACAGCTTGAATCCTGCAAATGAGAGGTGACCACAACCATCAGGACATTTTTTGCACACAACCACAAACTAGATGTACTAATAATCTAATAATCTAATACAATCCTTCTGCCAAAATAAGCCAAGTTATGCAGCACAAGGTGACTCTGCGAAGAGCAAAATCACCCGCAAAATTCCAGCCGCTGCCGTGACCCGGTCATCGATGATGCGCCGCCAAGCAGCTCTACACACATTTCCAGGGTGTTCACACCAGCGCGGCAGTGCCGCAAGTTGATGGTCCGCAACGAATCCTGAGACTCTGTAGCTTCAGCGATATCAAAACATATCAAAACATATCAAAACATAAGAATTGCATAGAATTGCTATCCTGGGGAATCTCGGCCAAAACATGTCAAAACCGAATCAAATGTGGCTGACGTGACGTCGTGCTGTCAAATGTCTCTCATGTGAGGTGCACGGAGCTTCTGGAACAAAGGTGCGAGCGACTGATCTGTGACCTTTCGGAACGCCGAGGCGAACAGGACGCGTCATGTGAAGAAACTCATTTCGGCTGTGCTTGGGGAGAATTCACATGTCCAGATATTTCCTACATCTGGCCTTTTATTGACAAGCTTGCCAATAACTTGCAATCCACAACACTCTTTCATCGCTTTCAAAATCTTGTAAACAGCCACTTTCAAAGCTCAACAGTTGCATTACTGGCTAATTTACAAGGCAGATGTTGAAAGATGTTGCAAGACATCACCACAATCCAAATCTGCAGAAGGCATTCTCACGTTCACCGAGTTACAAGGCGGTTGTTCTCCTTAGTTGCAACAGCTCCAGCTGTTTGTTCTCAACTTGCCCATAAGATGGCACAGTCTTTCGGCCTCTGAATTCCATTTCAACATATTTCAACCATTAGATGATAGGCCTCTCGTGAAAGTTAAAATCCCGCAGAATCATGGGGGTGGCAAATTCAAACACGACTCTTGAGGATGATACAGCAACATACAGCAACATACCCCCAACAATTGGGATTGACCCAACTGGGGGTTCAAGATCCATAAGTCTGTATCATGCTATCAATGATCTACCAATGATCTAGCAGTGATCTAGCAATGATCTATCAATGATCTATCAGTGCCATATGATGCTATATGGTGATATATCCCCATGTTCAATGGTCCAAGGTGCCATGTTCACTTCTTCCACGCGACCGTCTGTGACGATATCCACCAAGGCCATCATCTGTGCCTGTCCAGTTTGCAGTACATCACCATCTGATTACTCTGATTTGGACCTGACAAACAGAAGCCATAGAATGCCATAGAATCTCGTAATACACAAAGGCTTCAAACGCTTCAATGACATCCTTCGTCCAATTTGCGACAAGGCGACACCATGCGACACCTTAAATTGGCCCGCCTCCAACATATCTCGCCCATCAAGCTTTGATGACCTCGAGCTGGGGAGCGAGGACGAGGATCTCCAAGGTATTTTTTCAAAAATTGCGGTGAAACATGTGAAACTTTTCATAAATTGACCACAACACATCTGACATCATCTGACCTTCCCTTTCGCATGTGGTGATCAAAGCGACATGCTGTCTACACCAGCAGAGTGGCGGATTGTAGTCTAAGTTGCCAAATCAGCGTCAATGCTATGTATACGTAGATTCACATGGGAAATGCTCCAAGTGCAAATCAACACCCGTCTCATTCATCTGCTGTCAAGACACTGGCCCTCCAAGAAGGAAAGGGGCACAGGCACCGCCCGTTGCGTTCGACCTTGCGGCACGTGCAACGAAATCATGTCAAACGGGTAACCGTAAAAAAATGAATGCTGATACTGAAAATCTTCGAAATCTGCTGTTCTTGGCATCTCGAATGTGTACCTATATATTCCCAACTGTCTAACACCTTTGGAAAGCCTTTTGAGTGAAATGCAATGCCTTGCAATGCAAGCAAGGTGCAAGTAGTCACATAGCGGTCCTCTAGTGATGGCGGCTTTCCTGGCATGCTCAAAGTGATCATCACAGAACCACAGGTTTGACAGGATCCACAGGTGGGAATATGAGAGCAAGACAGATTCATCTTCAGTGTGATATGGGAACACAGCAAAAACGCACATGCCAAGATACCAGGAAGAGCAACATCTGGTGGTTCTCGCCACTCCTGAGAAGCAACTCGCCGTTTTATTGAAGGATCTGAATTCGCACCCAGTGTATTGACACTGTCTGCAGTGCAAAACCTTTTGCACCTAGAATGTTGATGAATGTTGAATCTACATGAATCTACAGCATCATCATAACTTTGGTCAACAGAGCAAGACAAGTCCCCGAAAGCCCCAGAAAGTCCCAGCCTGAGCCACCCTGGTGGCGCTAAAGAACTTGGAGGATGTGCTGCGATGGAAGTTTTTGCTTTCCTCACAACGTTGTGGGTCTACATTCAACATCATTCAACATTGTTCAACTCAACATCCAACATCATCCATTGAATCATCCACTGAATCATCCATTGAATCCTCCATCTATTCTATTCTGTGGTTTCCCTTTAAAGCACACAGCTGCCACAGGGTTTCCACCGTTTTCAGCCCTGCCTGGCTGCGCGACCAACGCAAGGGTGCCTCTGCACGCCAGCTGGCTTCGGGCCTCGGAAATGGATGGACATGGTGGGATGGTGGGATGCTCGTGTTCTGTAGCTGGAAATTCATGGAGTCTGATGAGATTGAATTTTCCAAAGCCACCCTGCAATTGCCACAGCAACCAAGGTGCACTTGCAGAGTGGTCAAGGATTGAGACTTGGAGACTGAGCTCCTTAGGTCACGTCAAAGCCTGTCCTACGTGGACCCTGGAAACTCAGGCCTTCAGGCCTTCACCTTTGAGTCACGGTCTGCGCACTGCGCAAGAAAACATGCAAAAACGCAAACACAAAAAACACAAGACACACTCACTCAACACACTCAGCGATGTGAGATTTCCGTGATCTAATCGCTCCAAGGGGCGAGGTGGCGGGCTTCTGTTCCTTCGCCCATCCTGGGAGTTTCTTGTACTGCACCTGGGTGTCACAACAGTAACTTGTAAAACAAATACAAAAGGCTAAGAAAAAAAAAGTTGCAGCAGTTGTTGCAATCTGTTGCCTTGACATTACCCTCAAATCATTTGTTTGTCGTAATGCGCCATGTTCCAAGCCGGGACTACCGTGTTTGGAATTTCAGGGCATGCCAAGTTTCAGCTCTGTTTAGAGAAATACACATCACTCGCATCACACAAGGGTGAACGCACCGAACAGATCCAAACAGCATCAGGAAAGCCTAGTACAGCTCCAGCCATGGCACAGGCAATGGCTTCTGCTCACTCAGCTGCTCTGATGTCACCTGGGTGAGAAGAATTTTGTGTGATATCACATTGGGCGTTAGTTGAGCTGGGAGAAACATATGGAGACCGACCATTTATCACCTGGCAAGGAGTGTATCTCTCTGTCACGAAAATGACCATGCGAAAGATGCTGAGTGATACTGAGTCAGCTGCGTCAATCATCAACGCAGATACCCTGCAGTTTGGCTGTGAATCTGTGAAGGAGCTGCCAGCTTGGAAGGTACATTGACATATTGACATCAGCAGTGCAGCACGCATACTTTAAGATGCTCATACAATTTTACATATTTTACTGAACCAAATCTGCATTGTACCTTTCGGCCTGACAGCCAACAACAACGGTCTCATTATCACTTTTTCAGAAGAACGATCCGATAGTATCAATAATCCGTGTACTTGACATGCTTCACGTCTTGACAAATACACACCACAGCCCTGAATTTAATTGAATCTGCCTTGCTTCTGAAATGCATGCTCGGAGGAAGTAAGCCACGACAATTCACTGAAGATGCTCTTCTTAGACGTATCCAGCTGCGTATCTATCATCTAAAAAATCATCTACGATAAACGAAAGATCTCCATGCATCAATGGACGCCACAGCTGACAGGAAGTCGAGCCTATCTTTCAGCACACGGCGTCGTAGGGTGCTTGGAGTTCCCAAGCGACTGCGGGACGGCATGAAAGGAGGCCTTACATCGCTGAACTCCAAGGTTCCTTGGGCACTAGTTTCAACATGGTTCAATCCATTTCAATCCACTATGACGAACTTTACTGGCTCAAAGCACGGACGAGTGATTTGAAGCAAAGAAATGAGAAGGCGGGGTTAACCACGGAGATTGTTATTAATTTATATCAAAGGATTTTAAACCGGTAAAAGCATTCTGTGCTACGTACCTCCATCGGTTTCTCAAGCCTCTCATATTTATGAGTAAATAAACCTGCAGATGCTTGTCACTGCATCCCATGCACAGGCGCATGGGTGGAGCATCACCCAACCCGAGTTTTCATATCCACCATCCTTGGTAGCCCTGCTCAAATCCAGCATCGGCAGTGGCTGGTCTTGAGGGTGCTCTTGACATCTGAAAAGATGGTGCCTCCTCCGGACGTGAGAAACAAACGCTTTTCTAAGGGCACCTCTGACGGAAGTATTGAATTTGTTGAAAGTATGTTGAAAGTATTGCGATTTTTGTGTATGAAATTTCGGGCAAGGGATTTAGCCATTTGGTTTTCAACATGTTGGGGACTTCACTGGGTCGCTCCTCGGATCGCTGATTGGATCGCTTGGGTGAGTTGCTCACCCTTTCGCCCCAGAAGCTGGATACCTGAGCTGACGGAAAGGGAGGAATTTGGAGGATTTGGACATGAAAATCATGAAGATATCATGACATTGGGATAATTTGGGATACATGGATTCAATCAGCAAGAAATGAGTTCTAAACCAACAATGAGCCAAACATGCAAAAGGATCAAAAGGAAAGACCTGCATCGGTTGCTGGGCAAATCACATGATTTACTGTAAATGTTCTTAGCATATCTTCGCCATAGCGAAACCTTGGATCTTCTGACACGATTTAAGTGAATTGGGGAAGGCTTCGCAGGAAGCCTTCTCTGGATTGACCTGCTGATTCATGAATTCTCATGGATTCTCATGGATTGTGAATGACTTTGAAGATCTTTGAAGTAATAGGCCTGGCATTCGGCTGATATCACGGCACTACATGCAAGCCACCTTTTCCACGCGCTCATTCAGGTGGGAACAATCACTCGTCTCCTTGAAGTTCAGCATGCCTTGGGCTCTTGCAAAGGGAATCACTCAGCTCCCGCAGCTCTGTCAAGTGTGATCTGGTCATACTTTGCATAGCAGCTGATCATGGTGTATCATACTGGTATCATATTATTGGTATCATATATGATACACACACATATATATATATATATAGATATGGTATCATATTGGTATCATGGTGTCATGCAGCTTATCACAGGAAACCTAACTGACATGGCAAGCGGCGTTGCATCATGGCCCAATTCTCCACCATACTGTCGATGCAGCTTCGTTCGTGCTCCACGTGCAAAATGAAGCGCACCTGGCACACGTTGTTGAGTACAGGCCTGTCATGGAATGTGTTGTAAAAGAATCCCAGTACATCCCAGTGTGTCCGAAAGGAATCTCGCATAAACTCGCACACCAATTATAACCAACAGAACAAAACGACCGCACCGGGCATCTTTGATCATCTTTGAGCTTGTTCCGACTGCCAAACCTCAAGGCCTTCAGCTGCACCCAGCTGCACTCAGCCGCACCCACCCAAACACCTGGTGTAGAAAGCGCTCGGGGCTCGTCTTCGGAAGCATCTTCCGAGCTTTGCTTTCCTTCACGATGGCACCATGGACCAATGACAGCAGCTGCTCACGATACAAGATCTGGATCACCATCTGCACCCTGCGAGATGCTGGAATGAGTCTGCAGCGGGAACAGGACATAATGTGTTTTTTTTTCATACAGAGTCATACATTATAAACAAGATGATTGTGTAATGATGGTACGACTTCTTTGTGTCTACAATTGGAGATGCACGGTTTCTGTGTGAATTTGAAAAAGAATGAACAAGGTATCAAGTGCCCAGAGATGCCCAGAGAAATTGTTTCCGAGAGCCTATCTATGGCCTATGTCTCCAGAGACCCTTCCGCCTTTTGATATCTGAAAGCAGGCGGCATTGTCGCCGCACCCATGCCACTACCGTCAGTGCCTGGAGCGGACGGAGGCTGCATCTTGCTGCATCTGCCAAGCCAAGCAGTTTTTGCTGTCTGAATCTCGAACCCGATAACATCCGATAACCCACTTGGCACTTCTTGGCCTTTTCCAGATTTTTCCAGTTTTGACATGTTCTGACTATGTCTAAATCCTTGCCCCTTACGGTCCACTTCATGATTCACCTGTGGAAATCTCTAGCAGCATAACATCGTCCGAAAAGCGGAATCAGTAATTGTGCTGGGATGATCTCTCAAATGGCAGTGGGTCATACTGAGTTATACTCATATCGTAATCATTTGCAATCATCATATCAATATCATTCAATATCCCAACCTTGTCCATCCTTATCATTGAATCATTCCTTATCCCAATCATAAGGGGTTCAATATCCATCAATATCCACTAACCTTCTAGCAACCGCCCACCATCAACCCCTCACTTCTCGTTGGACGCCAAGTGGCTTTGTTACTCTTCGATTGTGATCGAATTGCCAAGTCATGCAACTGACCTGCAACGGCAGCACAGACTTCCCCAACAGCTCCAGCGGCCCGGCGCTGCCCAGGTGCCTAAGCCTCCACCTGCAAAGTCAGCTTCATCGACCTCCTGCACCGTGGCTTCTGCTTCTGTTATTGGCAAGTTAAGTGTTAAGCGGAACATCTAGGGCTTGGGTTATCTTGATTTATCTTGGGTTCGTTGGGTTGTACAACGCTGCCGGGTCCTCAAAGGCTGAGGTCACGGAACCTACAGATACCACCACACATACCACCGAATCTGACTCTGCCCTTTTGCCAAAGGTATCTTTACTTCAAACCTTGATTTACATGCATTGTTCAAACCAAGGCATCTGGGTCATGCAGTTTTTTTCAATGCTGAATATCGAAAGGACAGGACATCGGACATTGCTTGGATCGAAGCAAATACTGCTTGTGACACGGACTCATCACCGTCAAACATGTAGAAACATTGATGGGCAGCCATAGCTGCTAATTCGCTCTGGGCAAAACCGGAAACGATGCCAGCTGTTAGATCCATTAGTTCCACCATGTTCCACCTATCAGATGTTCCGGCTGAGGTGATCCACAGATTCCACAGATCTGGGTCGCCCCAACTTTTCAACCGCTTGACGCTTTTACCTGGCGCCACGTTTCGTTTTTTGGTCCGTCTACTGCTCACGTCTAGAATTCACTCACAACTCCGGATTTTGAAAGAGTTGAACTTGTGTTCATCGGAAGCGGTGAAATGCCGATCTGGTTGGTCAATACAATGTTATCAGCTGTTCTTCAAAATCTAAGCATCCGTAACGCTCAACACATCTTGCAGAACTGTAATATCCAATGGGCCCCTTCCAAATAATTAGGTACACATTTTCAAGGAAGTTTGAGCCATGTTGGGCCATGGAGATTTGTGGAGTCACAGTGCGCCACTTTTGCTGCCGTGCTCAGTGCTGTTGTCTGAAGCGCGGGGGCAAGGCCAAGATTCCAGCCTCAGTGGCGTCCACTTGGAATGCTTGGACAATTTGGACCATAGTTTGTCGCTGATGCCAACTGTACGCCGAGTTGCCTAAAGCACCACAGCTTGCATTAGCTCTGCACGAGCCTGTGCCGTGTCGCCGTGTCGCCGTGTCGCCGTGTCGTGGTGGGCACATCTGTTCAAAACATTAAAAACACTTTCAGGATAAACAGTTAAACTAAACAGTTAAACACCTCTGACAATTCAAGCGTCAAGGACAGTCAAGTGCGCTTCAGCTCGGCCATTCTCGGCCTCAACGCTGAGAGCCATAAACTGCTTAGCAGCAAGGGTCCGTAGCCTTAGTGGCACTTGCGATGGATGTCATGTTTTCCACTTTCCACGGTGTTTAGATGATGCCACCAGTGAAGATTCTGGAACAGCTACTCCTCAGCGAAGCTGGCTCTTGCAAGAAAGAGGAAGTCAACTATCATTTGTGAGGATCGACAAAGTCAATCAGCCATACGTAATTGTTTCGCAATCCTTTTTACAACTTCTTCGCGCCTGTGACAATGAGATACAAAAACATGTTCCATCCAGTAGTTCTTTTCGAATCAATTATCCAAGTATCCCACTTGCAGTATCGGGATTCATCATCCCGGTTCACATCCCGTTGTAAAAAAGGTTGTTGTAACGGTTATTGTCAAGTTGTAACAATGCGATAAACCAAAGATCTACAACAATCATAAACACCAACTGTAATCGCCAAGTCATTTTGGCTCCAACCATTCTCCGACCAAGTGGCTCTTTGGGCGTCAGCTCCGGCCGTTGCTGCGCAATGTCCTGGTGCCAAGATGGCTGTCGAGGCTGTCGAGGGCGTTAAGTCTGCAATCTGTCGATATCGATGTGTCAGTAAAATGATGTAACAAAAATGTAACAAATGCAATCTGTAATTTTCTGTGAAACATGTTTCAAATGATTATAACATGCTCTATGGATCCTCGATGGAATATAGGGTGAGCAGCTGTGTACCAGTTTTGTAGGTATGAAATATGGGGTCACGGGTCCCCTAGCTACAAAAAGGTATGCCCAACCCAAAAAGCAGCTC
>Ga0126342_10003181_pt1 | contig 26839 bp, 18 predicted proteins | sample Cyp1metagenome_FD_92528 | JGI IMG/M metagenome (GOLD analysis project Ga0126342, IMG submission 92528) | Coral microbial communities from Lord Howe Island, Old Settlement Bay, Australia - Cyphastrea 1 metagenome | ecosystem: Host-associated > Invertebrates > Cnidaria > Coral ...
ATACACATAATCACATATATATATATATATATATATATATATATGTATACACATAATCACATATATATATATATACACATAAACACACATATATATATATATACATATTGACATATATATATATATATATATATTGACATATATATATATATACATATTGACATATATATATATATATTGACATATTTATATATATATATATATATATATATATTGACATATATTTATATATGTATTGTATTATACATATTATAGACAAATCATTGCGGATTATTTGCACTTATATAAATGTACGTGTGTATTCATTTTTATATAATATGTAAATATATATATATATGTATCTATACATGTCTATTTGCATATATACACATACATATATATATATGTCAACAATTATAAACATATTTCAAATGTATATATATAATATTACAACTGCACTATTGACTCTTGAGTCGGAAGATAATCCCTCTGACCGGCAGATGATCAGACTCTCAGAGTAGATTGCTACCGCCTGCAGGGGTACACTTTTTTTGCTATCCGGTGTTTGGCATTGGCTGATGAATGCCATGTGTTGGGCACCAGCAATGGCCAGGACAGAAAGAGCGGTCAATATAAATTCATGATAGGAACATATCCAACTACCAGGGATTTCCCATATTTCCCATGGATTTTCCCATGGATCTCGCCATGGCCCATGTCGACCCGCGTGGCGCTCGCAACGCTCAGCGCGGCGCTGGCTGCGGACGGGTCCAGCGCGTCGCTGTTTTCGCATTTGCCGCGGCCTCGTAGTCCGGATGAGCTGGGAAGTCGATCTTTGGGGATTTCCCATGGAAATTCCTGTGGATTTTTTGGTCTGAGTTTTTTTTTTTGGATGTTCCAAGTTTCTATTGATTTTTGGAAGTGTCCATTGATTCTTGGAGATATTCTGTTGATATTCTGTTGATTTTTGGGAGTTTCCCATTGAGTTTTGAGATGTTCCATTGATTTTTGGGATTTCCCATTGATTTTTGAAACCCCCAGTAAATTTCAACTAAGGTAGTAAGATAGTGATAAACTACATGGTTTTCTATGTTTGTCTTGTTTACTATTATATATACATGGTTTATTTGATAATGTTTTGAAATGATCTAACGAAACACAGTGTGGATATGATTTTCCATTTTGGAGAGATTTGTTTTAAGCAAGCAAACTTGATTTTCCCACCGTTCTATGTATTGTTTGTCTTCGTTGATTTCTCAGATTCGCGGTTCATTGTTGCTTTGTCATCTCCTGATGTTTTCCTGCACTGCAGGATGCAAAACATGAAATTTACAATAGACAAACACACTCATTGCAAGCAACAAATAACATCGGTAGTCCATCAGGACTGGGAAACCCATTGGGAAGATGTGTTTTTTTGTCGGGGTTACTTGGGTATGAATCCTGATAAGTGAAAGGTTGATAACCTGTGCATAACCATTTTCCACTGGGGACATTCCAATCAATATAACTGAGCTACAATATTCTATATTTATATATACGTATCAATTATACATATTTCATATATTCATCATGTACAAAATAGATGCCTAGTTCCGGCACCAGCCCAATGATGGTTAATCAGTTAATCAACCTTCATCAATGGTTGGGTTCTTGGTGGTTGATAAGCCATGACCCGCCGACCCGCACAAATCAGGCACGGAGGATTACGAAGAGCTGAAGATTTTCATCTATGATCCTTGGGCCATCGATGGCACAGTTGAGGTATGTCGAGGTGGCATTAGAGTCGAAAGGTGAGTTATACTACTTGCGATATGAGATGAGATGATATGATTATCCAGTGGTGAATATATATATATATATATTATAATATACAGAGTCTATATAATATACAGAGTCTATATAATATACAGAGTCTATATAATATACAGAGTCTATATAATATACAGAGTCTATATAATATACAGAGTCTATATAGTATTTACATATATATACATGAAAAAGTGATGTTGAATTATGGCGATAGATGGTGATATTCTTGAATTTGAAGCTGTGTTTCCTTTTCAACAAACTTTGGAACTTCCCCCAGAGATCTGTCGATCAGGACCTCCCATCTCGTTTCCACGTGGACGTCCATGCGGCCGTTCAGCGCAGCGCCGCGGACGTGGGGAGCAGCTGTGATTGGATGCTGTCCGCGTGTACCGAGAGCAGCAACCGTAGCTTGGCCGGGATGATCCCAAGGCGAATCAAAGTCCTGGTGAGTTGAACACCAGTTGATAGGTGGTAAACATCCCATGATTTATAGGGTTTCAACATGTTTCAACCATCCAAGGTGGTGCAGGATTTCTTCCATCCACAGTATTTATCACTGATTTGACACAGCTCCACTGTTCAGTGAGAAATGGCGAAAAGCTCGCGAAGACAGATGAGATCATGCTACCAAACAAAGAAGAACCAATCCTTACCATGGATTTCCCACACAAGGCTCTTGGAAATGTAGACACTGTAGGATGCAACTGGAAGTTGCGCTGTGGATTTGCGGCGTTGTACTGAGATCCCTTCACGATAAGACGTCAATTGGGGCAAGAAGTCATCATTCTGAGGAAGTTCTTGGCAAATCCGTTGCTCACCTGAAGCAGTTGATCCCGGGGGTGGTCAATGTCCACACTGTGTTTTTAATGGACCTCTTGAGATGGTTGTCAACATTGGAACATGATGTCCTCGTATGGCTGCAGTAATGTTGTTGCGTTTCAATGTAACGTTTCATCCTCCAGGGCACGCCCTGTGCCGGGAAGGACATATGTTGTTGCGTAACCCACGCGAGGAGAGACCTCAGTGATTCCGAGAGACCTCAGTGATTCCGCGTCAAAACTTGGTTCCCGAATCATGATTTCATGATTTAAAAACACGTGTATTATGCTGCCTTGTGAAGACAAAGTCCTAAGGGAACTTCTGCAATCAACTTGAAGATTGCCGCACCATTTGAGGATACTTGAGGTTTGATGATGTACATCCTTGTATAATATTCTACACAAATAATATATATATATATATAATTATATATATACACACATACCATACCAATACATTTCGTATGTTGTAGCCACTCAGCACGATCGACGCCATTGTTGTGTATGAGATTGGACTCAAGGTGTCCTTTGTGCTGACCTTGCCAGGTTGCCAGCCAGCGACCCAAAGGATGCAGACATTTTTGTGGTTCCGGCACTGATTGGCTCTGCATGTATGGGAGGTCTCTATGACACCCACTGCCCCTTGGAAAAACCGCATGATAAGCAAAGGAGGGTGTAGAGACAGCTAAGCGGGCCTGCTATTGATGGTGATGGTGATGGTGCTGCTGCCGCTGCTGCTGCTGATGATGATGATGATGATGATGATGTTGTTGATGCTGATGCTGATGCTGATGCTGATGCTGATGATGATGATGAGGAGGAGGAGCAATTTTGACACCAGACTCACTATTTATCCATTGACCCATTATCATCCACCGTCACGGCTTTATTTAGTCATCATCATCCTGAGTGAATCATCCTGTTCTTTTCATTTGGGTTTGTCTTAGCATAGGGTACCTTTAGCATGCAATAGTCCATCAGAATTTCCTGCATTGAAATTGCCATAAATTGGTGGCCGTTCCCTCATTGTTGGTTCAGCACTAAACATGACCAGTGGGCACCTCAATGACTTGTCCCATATGTTTGGGGTGTTTCAACTTTCAACATTTGGTGCTGACCCTTTGGTTATCAACCGTCGCTGCCTGGAAAACGTTTATAAATCGAGGATTATAGCTGGGAAAATCATCGAAACATGGTAAAATCATGGGAAAATATGGGAACATCCACTACAAATGGGAACCATCATTCCATGGGAACATGGTAAACACATGGTAAAACATGGTTAAAAAAAAACATGGGAACATCCATCATGGGAAAATATGGAGGATTGGATGGGAATCGAACTAACCACGGAGCTGATAGCACCCAGCCTCCAAGGCACCACGCCGCTGGAAGAGTTTGGCGATGATCTCTTTGAGCTGCTACCCTTTTACAACGCAGCAACTCGCCACAGCCGTTGTTTTTGTTGTTGTTTAATCATGGTATAATCATGGATGGTATAATCCCATAATCATTTTCATCATCATGGTATAATAACTAATAATGATCATTTTGAAACATTGTAATGGTATAATTAGTATAATCAGCAAAATTAATGGCATATCATGGGAATATCGAGCAAAGGAATGATGTTGATCTATACCCTCTGGTATGATTTAGCAGTTTGCTATTGAAAATGACCATTTAGTTTGTTGATCTACCTTTTCTACATTGTGATTTTCCATAGCTATGTTAGTTTACCAAAAGGTAACAGCCTTGGTTATTTTGGTGGTTTGGATCAGCAAAAATGGATGGACATTTTGAACATATCGCGAGTATTCGCGAGTCCTTGGGGGAATCATCCAGATGTTAGTTTGTTTGAAGTCATCTGCGAGTCCGACTGAGGGAAAAGGTCGGGTTACAAGAATTGGACATGGTTTCTGCAGCAAGATTCGGCACTAGTACGCTGAAGCAATCCCATCTGGTGTTTTTTTAAATCATGTTATCTATACGTCCCTAGAAAATGAAAGCCATTTCAGTATACTCAATTGGTTTCAATAGAAACAGTAGTATTACATAGTATTACAGTATTACTACAAGTGTTGTTGTGTCCTTTGTTTGAAGTCTATGGGAAGTTAGGGAAAATTATTGTCCTGACGAAGTAGATTGGCTGTATCCTCCCTATATTATTTGGCCAAAGACCCCCTCTGTCCCTGCAAAAAAGTGTCATTTCCAACTGGGTAAGCGCATTGTTTGGTTCTCGTTTGGTGTTAAATCGACATATATCACTACGTACCTATATATATATATATACACATACACACGCATAACATGTAAATGCATCTAACCATATCTAACCCATCTATTACATTTACACATGAATATGTGGGATATGTGAACACCTCTTTTCAAAGCCAACGGTTTGGCCAGGAAACGCGGCATCGACACCTCTTCCTGGGCTCCATTGACAAACGAAATTTGCCGCTTGACGCCCGGTGAAATGGCGACAGGTCTGGCTCTGAAAATGGTGGGTGTATACCCCCCGTTGCGTTATGGTACTTTGAATAGGGAAAATGATGATTCACGGATGGATGGAATGGGGTTTTCCCAACATTTTCAGACAAAGCCAAATAGATACGTGGTGGTGAAGCTGTAATAGACTCAGGACATGGACATCGAACATCGAACACCTAATTGGTGATTGAACAGGGTGATGTTTTTTGAGGTTTTATGAGAAGTTTGTAAATCTAATAAATTTTGAAACACAAGTTGAAGGCAGGGCCTTGAGCAAGCTCCGCAATTAGGATGGTACAAGTACACAATTTAACCTCCAACCGACTTTTCAATTATATAAGGATCGAACAAGTTGTTACTACTTACAAACCAATTATACAGTAAATACATATATATATATATATAATACATATATGTATATATATGTGGGATTTTGATTACATAATATATGTACATATATATATATATATACATAATTATAGAATTAATTATGATATATGTATGATTACATAATAATGATTGTGAAATAATATTCTCCATGGCTCAAATGTTCCACTCCCAGGACATCCAAGCGCAGAGTTTGCTGCTCTCGTGTGGGGCTTCCTGGGGCGATCGCCCTGGACATTTGGTGGTCCCACCGAGCGTCACCGATGTCGAGCTGCAAGTAGCAAGTGGGCCAAGCACAGGCGCGTCAAGGGGATGTCAAGGGGATGTCAAGCGGATGTCAAGGGGTATGATGGGATATGGATCATTAAAAACATGTCTATTATTGTAGAATGATGTAGAATGTAGAATGTATCATTTACTTTGTTTATATTATATTTTGTTATATTGTGTGTATATGTTATATATTGTCTCTTTATATATTTTATATGGTCAGTTTACAACACATTAATCGTAAAGATCTGAATTTGTCTGAGTAAAATGTGAGGGATTCTACCATGATATGGCTAGTGATATCACTGAACTCCCAGTCTACAGCTACAGCAGACTGCTACATCGGTTTTCAATCTCAAGGGGTAGGTTTCTATGCAAAATGACAGTTATTGAACGCCCTAAACAGCAACTATGTGAAGAATCAAGAGTTTGCACCTCCAACGACGGATCAAAATTGGAATATAACGCGAAAATTGGTTGGTAGTCTGTCTGTTCGGTTGAACGATGTTCCTTCATAGCCGTTGGTGAGTGTTCATCTTTCAAAGTCTCTTGCCAAACGGTTCGTCGGGTAGAAAAGCGTTTTATCAAAGCCTCAGCCCAAGTTCCGTATGTTTCACCCCATGGGTTTTGCCAAATTTCTCCAGGAGAACGAGAGATCTTGTTCTTCATGACGATGGTTCCCAACAATCCCATCCGCCATGAGATCTATCGACAGCTGGAAGGGTTGCGGGGTAGCAAGGTGGTCCTGCAGGAATTGGACAGATCCCTGGACGTCTGGGAAAAGTTGGCCCATTCTGAATGGGGGAAATCATATATTTAACCAACGGGATTGAACATGATTTAACCACCAAGCATGGGATATAATGGGGATATAACTACCATTTTGAAACTAGCAATATCTCTCTAGAAACTGGTGCTGCCAATCCTTTGCTGAGTGGGTTTATTTCACGAGGCTAACTTGCGTGGATTTTTGGCATAATATCGAACTAGTCAAACTAGTTAGAAGGGATGTACCTAGTTAGACTGAGTTCATGTCGTTGACCAGGGATGTTTCACAAGCTCTGCCTTTTCTTCATCGACAAAGCCTAAGTCTAGCTATCCAACTTATAGTCAGACAAATACTTACTTGTACTATAGGTAGGATGTACCAACAAGTGTTCATTTCATTATATATATATACACATCGTTTTGCCACGAACGTCAATCATTAATTAGAATCATGTTCTGTCATGAAAACCTTTGGTGGCGATAGAGGCTGGAGAAGGACAGGGCTTCCCCAATTGCGGCCGTAGTCGAATTCTCACATGCATGTGTGACTGCAAAACATGTAGACATGTCATGCATGTTTGTGTTGTTGACACTCAGGATCAAGGAAAGACGGTTTGATGTCGTCACAATGGATCATCACGCAGAATCTTTGACTTCAACTTGCGTGGTGATGGGTGCCGCAGACCACATTGATTGCTTCAGCCGACTGGTCGTGTCCGGTGAGGAAAGCAGGTAAAGATGTAACTGAACCATCCCAGCAATCAACCACAAAAGAGGCTTACAATGAACAACCAACCGATACCAGGGTTACTAGGGGGCCCGAAGATCAACTCCATGCAGGGACGATGACTATGGCGGTTTGACTTCAACAAAACCTTTGCCCCTCATGGCTGAAAATGATTGCCCCTGCGGTTCTGAGGATGCGGTCCTCGATTTTCTGCCTTTGTCCACCCGCGGAGAACACCGCGGCGGGCACGAAGCGCTTGTTTGATGCCATTTTGTCCGGCTGCATCCCTGCTGCTTGGCCATCGTTACACGCGTTGAAACGTGGTTGGGCAAATCTTGTGCAATGTGCGTCCCCAGGTCGACGTCAAAACTTCTACCGGTTACCAAGCATCATTGGTGATGTTGTAGTTTCATGTAGTTTCCACAGTAGCATAAACAAAGTGTCTGTTGCCATATTAGGGCACATACATGCATATCCCATGGTTCCCACCTAAACACCATGCTGGGCAACAAGTCACACAGATCCCCTTTGGTGCAGTGATCAGCTCTTTCAGCTTTATTGACGAAGATTTAAAGACCCCAGGTCATCAGAAACCACCCCATTGTATGGCAATTCTATGGCCACTTAAAGGATATTTGATCAAAACTCAGAAGCTACCCCTCAAGGTGATTTTTCCAGGAAGTTGTAGCGCTGTCAAAATCGATGTCGATGACCAAAGACAAAAAGTGGCCCCACAACAATGTTAGTCTCAATGTCTCAACTGTCTCAATCATCCAATTTTTGGGATGCCACCGATAGAAGCCCTGCCACCAACATGTGTTTTTTCAATGAGACCATGTGACATGTGGGATTTACCAAAGATGCAGGGCTGAGGTGCTGATTTGCTCAGCTGCAAATCCTATATGGCCTATATGAACCCATCCAACTACAGACATCTATCGAATTTGCCTAGTCAGAGAACCAATTGACCAATTGGATATATCCTAAAATGGGTGAGAGTGCTCCTAAAAATCATCCATTTTCATGTGACATGTCCATTAAAAAACCATCCAGCTGGATATCCACCAGCACACCTCCGGGGTCAGGTCGTGATCAGCTTCCCCACCCTTTGGGGCAGCGGGATCAGTTGGTGGCGCACAGATGGGGCGCCCATTGAATGGTCCCTGCCCTTCCCATCCGACGTCCAGTGGCGGCGCTTGGTGGTGGAAGTGAGCGAAGCAGAGCTGCTGAAAGGTGCTTTGACCGTGACCGCTGTGGGTGAAAGCATGCAAAATGCTGTAAGTTCATGGGAACATGTAAATTATAAGCATATATATATAATATTATATATATAATATGAGTATATATATATAATAGGATACAACTTGGTGCTGCACTTGGGGTTATTCATGGGTCATAAGTATCCATAACTTGGGATATGGGGCACTTCTAAGCCCAACTGCAGCCCCAAGTAGGGGTAGTTTCCCCTAAAAAACCACCAGCATGAACCAAAAAGCCACATCCCAAACCCCAAAGCGCACTAACCACCGTTTTTTTTCAATGACCATAATTGGGTATCACACCGATGCCTATGTGGTAAACCAAAAATCCTCGACCATTCTCAATGACTGACCAGAAATGGGTGACTTTATCATCCCCGGAGGTTTCTGACTGGGTGGGTCCATAGGAAGCTACGGCTTGCTGTTTGCGGCCTTTCGAAGCGATGTGGAGGCTGCTTGGATGGTGTAGTCCAATATGGCTGGGCAATCCCCCAACGAAGTGGAGGTCTTAATGGGGGACATAAATGGATATAACTTGGGGATTTCCATCGCCCTGGTGGATTATCGAAGTTATTCTTTGAAGGCAGGAACTTAGCAACTTATGTACTGTACATTTAATGTGGACTAATATACATTTGGATACATTTCAGGAATAAACCCCATCTGTCCTTGTAGACACCTCTCCAGCCGTTATCCTATATAATGTCAACTCAGCATGTATCAACAAAAACAACTCGACAAGAACGTCGATGTCCCAAGATTCAGTAGTAATCAATAGCAATCCCATCCTCTAAAAAAGCACACCCTAAATTTCTAAATGGTATCAAATGTGATATACATCCCCTGATAAACACCATCGTTTCCTGGTGAAAAACACCTCGTTTCTTTGCTGAGCTAAGCTGCCGTAGCTGCCGTGAGGAAAAGCAGCGATACATCGCGGAAGTCAGGGACCTCCTTGTCTACGACCTTGCAGGCGGACGGAGGTTTCCTGGGATATCCTGGGATGGGATAGGGCCATTGACAATCCCACCTAAAAAAAGGGGCATGACATTGAGCAAAGTAGACCCTCCAAGTATCTATGAAAATACATGAAAATACGGTAATGTATGGTATCCATGATTTTGGCAGTTTTACCAATTTTTTGGAGACTGTCTGGGTAGATGTACCATCTCTTGATATTTATTATAGTTGAAATATATCTTTTCTCGACAACTCTTGGGAAAGAACACATAACATCACATAACTTATTCAGCAAACCTCGCCCCTAGTAACAAATACCCATCCAAGAGCATTGTATGTAGAATTTGATGTAATCCCTTAGTGAAGTGAGTAGTATCAAGGAATCAAGGAGCATATCTTAGTCATACTTACACTGGGTCGGGGGCACGCCCCTTTTTGCTTTCAAGAGAATCAACACCCAAAGGAACAATCCACCCCAAAAGAAGAAATCCATTATTAATGGGACTGCAACAACTTTTGGTGTTGAACATTTCATTGCCCGAAAGGCATTTGAGTTCTCTATAGTTCTCTAAGAAACCCTGAGGCCCTACAACGACCAAGAAAATCAACACCTTTCGGTTTTCCCTCTCGTTTGACGCCCGTATATTCCAGGTAAATCGCACATTTCTTGAGACACATTCACAAGCCATTCTACCGTATTTTACCATCAAATTGCGAGTTTCATCCCCATATCCAACTATTATGACCATTTACATATTGTGAATCCAACTATCCTAACATATCCTAAACATATCTAAACATATCGAACTTTCCATCTCTATCCCCATATTCAGATAGTAGGCTGGTCGAAGCTCCTTAAGGACGCCACTCGGTTCCGGCAGGCGGACGCCAGGATGCTTTCAGCGTGGTCATGGATTCGCTCCGGCGGATCTTGCCACGCCTGTACCGTGCGGTGGTGCCGCTGTCCAGGTCGGGTCACAACGGGCAGCAAATGGCGGATGGTGTTGGTATGTTTAGACACAATGTGCGTATACTGTACTGTAGTATCAATAGTGTATCTATTGAATATTATATATATATAGTTGCACATGATTATTATACATGGGTACATATAATCATATTTATGCATATATATATACACACACGTATACACATAGTGAGAATATAGTATGAAGTAGTCAATGCAACCGAATCATCCGGGTTTGGTCATGTTGACAATATGATAGAGATTTTGTTTCAAGTGTCCAAGTGTGATATCAACTTGTCAGCTGAAATCATTTTTACTTTATATTACTTGATTACGCAGAGTCAAATGATCATAAATGATCCAGTTTGGGGGGTGAATAATTTCAAGACATGCTCACCTTTGGGTTGTCGAAGAGCCAGGCCTTTGGTGTGCGAAAGAATACCTTTGCTGCAGCTTGCTGCTGGCGTGGGGCTACCGTGGAACGTCCAATGATTGTATGTAATTTAGTCTTCACGATGGGGACTGCCATCCAGACAAGTGATGACAAGTGTTTTTGGAATTGTGAGGCTGGAATGGCACCAGATGCGTAGTTTTATTCACATTTTTGTTCCAAACACTAGAGATTTGATTTGTGTCTTCGCTCACCATGGCTGATGTTTGCTGCTTGCCAGAGTTGGAACATTGAAAATGGACACTCCCACGTGTGGGGACAAGGTTAACAGAATGGATGATGGGATTTTCCATGCAGGAAACCATCGGAAACTCCTATACAGAATTATAATTTGATGGTTATCCCCATGGCATTCCCATTCTATTCCCATTCTATCCTATAATGGTTGTTTCAATTTCTTGTTCTTTATCGCTTAGCATCCAAGATGTTCCCAACATCTCAAGATGTCCATCTCCATGATTATCCATGCTCATCCTCTGGTAAACATACAAAAAACCATGGAAAATCACCATTTTTCATGGGTAAATCATAAATCAACTATAGATCACCCATTTTCCATAGTTTTTTGTATGTTTACCAGAGGGATCCAGAGGGTATCCATGTTTTTTTCCCAGTTTTCGATGCTGTTTTTTTCCCCATCTCAGGCAGGACCTCAGCGAAGCGGGAGCCAAAGGCCGGCCTGGACTTGGATCCATATACACCACGAGCCTAGAGGAAATAAAACAACATACTATATATATATATATGCATAGTTAGTATATATTGTAGGATACTGCTTTTAATAATAATCATCTGTTTAGTCATTAATGAACATCATTTTTTTTATAGCCATACTATAGTAATAAACAGAAAAATGCCAGGATGGTCGTCCTCCTATGGCGAGTTCGCTTGTGATCCCATGGCGTTTTGGCATCGCTGCAGCGACTTCTGGAGCTCGGAGAGGAAACACGTGGCACCTGGGCAGAAGTCAAGTTGCGTGATCTGCGGGACCCTGTTGGTAAGTGGTCTAGATATAGATTTTAAATGATTATAATATATATATATAATATTAGTATATACTGTAATATATATATATATATTAATATATGTATTAATATATATATATATACACTCAATGTAATATATGCAGTATTTACATATACAGTTGTACATCCTATACATGTACTCCCTATACTAGGGATACTTCGTATATAGTTGTAAAGTTTCAATATTGTCACGAACCACTTCCCGGACGGTGCCAAACAAATACGTCAGATGGAAAAAAAAATAATCATGGGAATTGAACCAACAAAAATATAGTGTTTATATAACCATGAGTAAGCGTGAATATGATGTTTATCATCAACAAAGGAGGTTAGACCATCAAGAATATGTCGCTTCTACCATGGCGGTTTGTTCATCAAACCAGCGTGGTTCAATCGTTGAACATGTAGGTTTGTCCATCAAAAATGAAGATTTAATAATCAGACATGAAGGTTTAACCATTACTAAATTACTGTACCAATATCGATACATTAAGTTGTTGCCATCAAGCATATCAAGTAGGTTTAACCATCAAACATGTTCAGAAATGTTAAGCGGTTGAAGTATGTTCAACTGTTCAAGTATCATTTAAGTATGTTTCAAGACTTGTTTCAAGTACTCATGAAACATCCTTCCGGTTTTTTTGGGACCTTTTTTCGGTCAACAACAACCGAACGGTGCAAGGAGCCTCTGAAGCTCTCCGGTTTCTTGCGGAGTTTTCAGCTGCGAACACCAGAAGGCAGCGATGCGCCTTTTTTGGGGCCACGGCACGGGCGAGGCGGTTGGATCTAACCAATGGGGATATTCATGGAATATCAACAATATCAAGAAGCAATGTTAACAGGATATAAATGAAATATGATGTGATTTCATATTTATATATATTTTATATTCTATATCCATTTACTATGATGTGATTTTGTTTAGGTGATATTCATGGGATATTAACCAAGGGGGAAATTAGGTTGGATCTGACTAACCATTGCAATGGAGATTCAATGGGAATATCTACCCATTGGATCCCATGTTCCCAATGGGCTGTATATACAGTACCAAGATGTAACAATGGTGTTTGGATTCCCATACCACATATGTTTAATCTATGGCACATATGGTACTACATTTTAATTGAGTATAGACATCGTAAACCAATAATAATTTTCTGAAAACTGCTGGTATTGTGTTGGGTACCACCTATAGATAAGTAGATGTTTATGTACAAAAGATACTAGTAATGAGTACCTATTCCCAAGTCTATGATTCACTCATTCTATATATATATATATCATTATATTTATGTATCAATGTATCTGTATATACATATATGAACATGAATCTATCTATCTATCTGTCTGTCTGTTTGTCTGTCTATAAATCTATAAATCTATAAATAATATTTGATAGATCCCCGCAACTGGCAACTGCCGGCCAGCCCCACAGCATGTTGGATGTTGTTTCTTTTTAGTGATATCTCTTGATATTGCTTCATGGCCGCTTGTTGAAGCTCTTCGTTGCTCCCTATTCGCAGGTCGACAGGCGCTTTTCTACAACTTCTCTCAAGATTTTGTGAAGAACGGCTTCGAACACCGCAGCTTATTCACTGGAGAAAGGCCTTTTCTCGTGTTTTGGACTGCAACAAGTCCAGAGTGTGGTACTCAGAATAGTACTGACTGACTGACTGAATCATTTTGACTGACAGTTCGACCACCTGCTTTTAGAAACATACTTAGGCAAACGGAGTGACTTAGGCGTGACATTGTCGGGTCCCTGTACATTTTAGGTGTGTTTTCATGTGATGTAAGATGAACATGACAGCTTTCTGCCAGGTTGAGTTGGATCAGCATTTGGACACCTCATTTTTTTAAGTCTGTTCCAGAAACTGCGGTAAACCATGACCCTCCAACGGGGTAAACTGGTAAATCCATGGTAAATCCCATCATATAACTTACTTGTAAATTTTGTCATATGACATCATATTATTACAATGTATTTCCCACAATGATATTACCATATTATATTATATTATACTATATCATATTATATTATATTTACTGGTAAATTATTATATTGACAGATTTACATCATATAATATATATATACATTAATATACTATATAACTGTGGTAAATATACTATTGACAGATTTTTCCTCATCCCTCTGGCCCCTCTGGTGGCCCAGGTCTGCAGCAATCCGCGCTTTCCATCGGCTCTGCACATGCTCGACGCAACGGAGCAGCGACGGCAGGTGCGGTGCGGTGCCGGTGGTCTGTTGGGTCTGGATGTGTCAAAGATGGAGTCATAGCTTGAAGTGATTGAAGCATCCAAAATGGTGATTCAATGGTGATTTAATGGTGATTCAATGGTGATTTAATGGTGATTTAATGGTGATTCAATGGTGATTTAATGGTGATTGAATGATATTTCATAGTATGACATACTGATCTAAAATGCGATAACTAATAACCATCAAACATCGTGAAAAAATAGGATATGTTCATCATATTTGGTAGGAGATGCAATGAGATAACCATCAAAGATGTTTTGGAGGATGTACCATCTGCCAATCTAACAGTTTGCTACTTGTATGGAAAACCAACCATTCAATAGAGCATGGACTACCAGAGGGGGTAGATCTTAAGGGTCATATTGAGATGGAATTGTAGATCTTATACCATGAAATTGACAGATCTTAACAAGGAGGAACGTGGATCTGGTTGAAACGCCAACACACATCCCTTTAGAGCTATCTAAGATCTGTTTGAGTTTGAATCTCAACGTTAACACATATAATATAATTTGGTATAATATAATATGATATAAGATAAGATAATAGAATATAAGATAATATATATCTATATATATATATACAGTATATATAATATGTTGATGTCAACACATCATGCTTAGTCCCCGGATCTCCCAAGCTGGTGATAGGTGAGCTACGTGGATGCCAGCGAATGCCGCATCCCGCCGCCGTTGCCCCCTGTGCTACGCCATGGGCCCGTCAGGGCCTTGTGGCAGCTGGTCTTCGCAGTGTGTAACACCATGGCAACTCGGTGTGGATTTCACCATGGCATTTACCATGAAAAATCAGTGCATTTAATGAGGGATTTATGATGATTATGATGAAGAATGACACTTGAAATCACTGCAAAACCATTTAAAAAAAAAAAAAACACATGAATTTCTTGGGAATTTCATTCACCAAAATACTGGTCTCATGGGGATTTCATGAGAATATTAATGATATAGTATTATTAATATATATATATATATCATATATATATATACACATAATATATATATATATATCATATACATATCCTTTCATGGGGATATCATGGAAGTTTCACCAAGTTTCCCATGGATCATGGGATCATGGGGATTGGGCGACGATTTCACGGATGCCGGGGATGACCGGACGTGACCTGACCTTCGGTCGAGGCGTGGGAAAATACCCAAGATGTGGCACGTATCGTTGAGGACGACCATCGGGATGGAAAAAAGATAAAGGAAATAGCCATTGGGCCATGGGACTTCATGGAATTTATGTGGAATTTATGTGTGAAATGCCATGGCATATATATATATACTATGATAATCATCCTTCCCCCATATTCAAATCATAAATTGTGTTTTTGTTGACCTCTTTTGACGCCTCAGCAGATTTCACAAAGTGGCATCCTCTAAGAAAGCCAACTGGAACCGCAACCATCTTGCTGGAGGACCATTGGGTGCTTCCCATGTCTCATGACTTTCAACTGGTGGCCTATGACGCTTGCCAGGTGCGTGTTTCTTGATGCTTGGGGATGGCCGAAGATACATGGGCTGCCATCGTTTTTCTCGTTGTTTGCTGTGAAAATACACCATCTACCTTTGAATAATATGAGTATTATTATTATTATATATATATATATTCTATCATTATTCCATATAGATATATATTAACCCCATGAGGTCAGTATAAGAATATAGTGACAGTGAAGTTCACCAAGCTTGGACAGTCAGGAGAACTGTGAAGCTCCTCAGACATGCCAACGACAAGTTTCCCATAAGCAACGACCGGTGCTGGGATGATCAATGTTTCGTTTTTGGTTGGTTTTGCACTGGTAAATATTCCATACATGGTTTTGTTTGTTCAACTGTTCACTTGACTATGTCTAAAAATTCACCTGGCATTTCTGATCATCTATGTATCTCGAATCTCAAAATCCGTAGGATGCGGTGGAGAACGTGGGCTCAACGCTGGTGGAGCATGTTTTGGCGTTGAAGATGCAACAGGAACAAGGCGTGTGACAAGGGGACACAACGGGGCTGGATGGTGGCTGGTTACAAGTAGCAAAATTTACAGATGAAACATACTATTATCTATCTTATATATATATATACACATACATATATATATATATAATCACTGCATACACACACACATATATATACATATCTATCTTGGGGAATTATCATAACATACATCTAAAATGGTACACAATGCCTATCAATATACAGGATGTGGGGCACGATCTACCTCCGAAGACTGCCTCCAGGTGAACAGTGTTCAAATCCATCACGGGAATCCCGCAGCGAAGGGACGACTAACCGGGTTTTGAACACAGATCACGTGTTTGTGTCCAGCAGGTTCAAGAACCAGCTGGGTATATTTTCCACATCATACTTGCCATTTGGTGGTGTCATTTGGTGGTATCCCCCGTTCTCAGACAAATCCATAACTTTCTCATCCATTTTTCTGGATCCAGTTGGAAAACATCTCAATATATTGGGTCAATACTTAAACTGATTAGAAACCAACGATTTAAAACCTACCTGCACGGGCCGGGCCCAGTCGGGGTTAGAAATCACACGACTGGCGCAGAAATCAGTGGACTCAAGGTCTTGAGATCCCAGAGGTGGTGGTGTTCTTTGCTGGAATGGTACCGCAGGCTGCGAATTGCAGAGGTTTTTGGATGGTGAGGGATGCATGTGAACCTAAAAAGTGTATGCAGAATGTATTTGATATAGATTATGTACACATAAACATTATATATATATATTTATATATATAGAGGTGCAGAATGTAGATAAATAAGTAAACATACACGTTCTGTGTATAAGTTCTGATGTACTGACTGATTCTGAACAAGCAATTTGAGCTCATGAAATCCAATAGCAAACAGTCTCCAACTTTATCGGAAATGGATCCAAATGGATAGAAATGAGTGGTTTAATTTTGCACTGTTCCCAGTTGCAAATTGTGTGTCAGTAGCTTTTCCACATCAAGTATCATTGGCCATGCTGAGCCTTGCTGATGTGCTCTTCTCAAGCGGATGCCAATGTTGAGCAACGGAGCCATCTTTAGACCACGTTTGAAACTCAAAGTCTTGCTTGGTAAACGTTTGAACAAATTTATAGTAGTAGTATGATGGTATATATATAATTATATAATTATATATATACACGGTATATACATAGAATGGTTACCATAAAAGACATCATGTATGTATTGTATATATATACACCATTGTAATGCTTCTTCCTCAACTATTGCTTGTCTGAAAATAGGGTATCCCCAAAGTTAATTTGTCATCATCTTCCGCATTAATTTTCCAATTTTAGGGGTATACTGATATACCATGATATACCCCCATTTTCATACATGCCCGCATCTCGAAGAGACTTATTTCAGAATGAGTTTGAAAATCGGGTACCCCAAGATTTTTTCTTCCCAGCCTTGAAATTGTCATAAATGAGGATATCCCCATTGCTGGACATACCCACATATCATAGTGGTGGTTATATAGGCCTTAATTTATCCACATTATATCCTATGTCCCATTCTAGCACTGTTAGTTAAATTTCCATGGTTCATGTTTTTCACGGTATGATCAAAGTTGCTGTATTCATGCTTAAATTCCATTTTTTCTTGGTCACCCTTCCCGGTGTTAATGTTGAGCTGCTTCCCTAGCCCCAGCCCAGCGATCTGAAGGAAGTAGATCTTCACTTTCAGATCATCGACCGTCTACAAGAGTGACCCTTCCTGGGAAATATGGGATAGGTCATGTAATATTAGCATGAAAATGATATAGTTAGTTAAGTTTATCATGGGATGTAATATTATTCCCCATGATATGATATACTAATATAATGGAATAAAATTGAGTAAACCGTGTATATATAATTAATCAACACATAATGGGTTCAATGATTTATATGAGCAGTGGCTGCGATCTACCCCCTCTTGGTTGTTTAGTTCGGGGATTATATATATATATACATACTATCCAGTACATGGGGGATTATCACAATCCATTATAGCAAGCCCAAGCAAAATAGAAAAGTTGGAACCGTGGAAAAATATGGAAAACAAAGGCATCATTTTTAACGGCCTGGTAATTTAACATAGCTATTGAAAATGGCCATTTATAGTGGATTTTTCCATTGAAAATGGCGATTTTCCATAGTTGTGTTAGTTTACCAGAGGGTAACATCCTGGTAGGGCTTTTCAGCATTTCTTCGGAGGGCTTGCTATATTTGAGATCCGTTGAGCTGATCCAAAGCAGTGGGTTTTTACAAGATGTTTTGGGGAAAAGCACACATCCGGCATATTCAAGTCATCTACATTTACGTGTGTATATATATACATATATTCATAAGATTTCATAAGTATAAGGTCTTATTTTGTGCTATATATGTTTGTTTTTCGGAGCGCAGAAGGGTGAACACATATTAAGCCCAGAGACATGAACATATCACAAGCACAAACAAATAGGGTTACGGCAAGTTACGATGTAATTTAATTTTCTGAGTAAAGAGTCTAGAACTACCCAGCCACTCAGTGCTGTTTGATGTTATTATATATGGTTTGTTCAATCTTGTTCATATAACCTTAAAATGGGATCCTGATCGACTCCTATTGCACTAATGCGGTGTGGTCAACCAGCCCTTGGAAGGGAGCCAGTCAGAAGAGATCTACTTGCAGGAAGATACCACGATGGATGATCAAAAAATCCTAATCCAACCAGTAGAGACATAGTCTCAACAAATACCAAAGATAAAAGGAGAAACAGCTGGTCGTGGCTGAAGCAGCTGTCAGGAAGCAGAAAATGCTTCGTATCCATGTCCGAATTGAATCGGGAACTGAAAAAAGGGCTCATTTCCTATCCGCAAGACATAATCAGAAATGACTGCATTGACAAACAACTTATTGCAAGTTTGAATTTGTAAAATTGATTCGATCTTGAGAATGATCTGTCATTTTTTTGAAATTGATTTTGAGAATAGTTTTTTGTCAGATTTCTGCCCGTGTTTTCCCTACATTTGGTGCTCGCCATGCAGGTACTTCGACGCGTTGGGTGGTGACCCGTGGCTGGTGTCCTTCGATGGCCATCGTGCGCCCGGACTCTTGTGTGATGGCTTCCTGACCACCTTCCGTGGCCTGGATCCATGGGAAAATCAAAAAGATCTTTGGTCAACCATGGGGACTATATGGGACTATATACTATGTCTGGTAGTTAGTTAATGTGGTAGAACTATATATAGTTCATGGGGGTTCATGAATTTTTGAGGGATCAGTGACCTCATGTCGTGACATCACTGGAATGATGCTTGGTTTGTGGGAAATCATGCCCAAGTGGCCGCAAGTTTCAGTCATGTTCAATTGTTACAAGGCAGCCAGAATACTTCAAGTTAATAGGTAGTAGGAACTATAAGTAGGAACTAAAGATTCAAAACCTGACTTTGTGAACAAACGGACCCAGGTTACCTGAAACCCATGGTTAGTAATCATGTTCCCAACTGAAATTGCATGTTCGCGGTTTCAAAAATTGGGGGGACTGCCCAGAAAGTAAATGACACAACATTTTTTGGGGTGTAGTATAGCCCATATTTGTTGTATCAACCATCCTGTTTTAATGCGTGGTCCATCCACAACATCTAGAAGTTGTCTTCCTCACTTGCCTCAGCTGTCTTGCAATTTCGCTTGTGTTGGTTTTCACAGTTGTTGTTTGTAGGTGCCCTTGCGAACACTCTTCCGCACTGATGTTACGGGGAATATCAAACATAACAGTGTTTAAGAGGGACAATTACGTTGAATACCTTCAGGATGGGAAACGTCATACTTGTTTTTTGCTATAGTGATAGATATTTACCCAAGCTGAAAAACTTGTTCAAGCCATGAAAGCTTGGCCATGCAGAGGGGGGGTATTGGTGATGGGAAAGGCCTCGCACAAGAATGGAAAAACATCGACATTTTTAACAGGGCTCAATGAGGTCTGTGAGCCCGAAGAACATAGGTCCTTTTTGGTACTGGGTAAAAAGACATTCCCTTTAGCGTATCGCTGATCCCATGGTCTTCTCCAAATAGATGTTCCCAGATTTATTTCATGGGAATGCCCATCATTCATGTAGTCACTGTTGCAACGCCTAAATATAAATTACCCATCCTCCAAGCACTGTAACACAGAGCCTGCCACAAGTTGGGCGTCGGTCTACTTTCTGAAACCGGGATGGGTGATTCGCAGGGCCTTTTTTTTTGCTAAGGGTACCCTGCAGCAGCAAAACATGGGATGTGTTTGTTTGATAACTAAGCCATACTAAGCCCGTGGTGTCCAACAAACCCCAGACCCGACCCTGTGGGTCATCGCACATTTGGGAGGTTCCAAATGTCCCGCCCAAGAGCTGCAGCCTTTGAGCCGTTCATCGCCTCACGTCCTGGCTTTCAACACGACCATCCTCAACAGAGTCGCTTCCCTGCGACTCCAACAGGGCTTTGCAACGGAAGACGGTAACAGAGCCATGGAAAACCATGATATTTGGTAAGGCAAATCATCTACAAATCGGCAAGTTTCTAGAGCTATGTTAGATTACCAGAGGGTATTGTATGTATGATAATTCGTGTATCTTGACCCTGAGTTGACCCATGAATATTGCTAAACAGTAGTACAATGATGGGGTGATGGTTTAGGTGTAATGTATACATACATATATTTATATATATACAATATATTGTGCTCTTTAAACTTATATGTATTGTGTCAGATATACACATACCATTACGACTTATTGTGTCATAGCGGGATCAAGTAAATGGCATCTTACCATTTGAAGTTTGCCATTAAGCAAGCTTCGAACATGCACAGAAGTATTTTGTATGCGTTTTCTGCGCACCGAGAGGTTGAAACAAAACAGAATCCCCACTTGAGAGCCTTCTAAAAGAGATACTATAAACATCTATAAACAAGTGGTAAGACAATTCTCAGTGTGATTTGTTGCCAACACTTGTCCTGCAACTGAGTAAGGTACCTGAAGTGCATCTGCAAGTCATTGCAGCGGAATCTCATAGTTGCTTGGTTCAATCTTGCGACAAGCCAAATTCTCATCAAAGCAGAATGTTCAATCAATTCGACACCCAGGAACCCACATGAAAAACAAAAAAACATATGGAGAGTTTAGCCCATACACCCGGTCATCGTTTTTTTCTCATCGTTTTTTTCTCAGGTTTCCATGTGCAAATCGACTTTTTGACCGTCCTGAGACTCGTCCGCAGCAGAACATGGCAGAACCATGTGGGTGTCTCTTTCTGAAAGAGTGCTGATGGAATTTCTTGCAACCTCCAAATTTACACACATTCATGTGTTGATGTATTCATATGTATGAACATCATATGTGTACATTTATATGTATATATATATGTTATGTGTATATGCATTGCACACAATAACATAATGCATGTTCATTTACATGCACATATACAAACAGTATTGCATTTATTTACACACATAGCTTTGTGTATTAACATGGCTTTGTACGTGTTTTTTATTATTATTGTGTAAGGAACACTAACGCATTGGTATGTGTCTATGCACATGCATCTGTTCATGTACAGATCTGTTATGCTAATTTATATACTGCATTTACCATTTGCCAAGCTAACATCGCCCAGGAAAATAGACCATTTAGTTCGATGACCTATTGATTTTCCCCTCAAAATGTGGATTTTTCATGGTCAAGTTGATTTACCCAGGGTATCTCTATCTATCTATAATATCTACATAAATGCATTTATCTTTTGGGAATCAACCATGGGCTAGCTGGAAAGGTTTCAGTTGGTTCGATGATGTTCCAAGTTATTAGCCTCTAAGTTCGGGGATTTCCCAACCATCTTTGAAGTTGGGTCATATCGCATCAAATATCCTTCTTAATATCTCACCAAATCACCGTTTCAATATATGTTAACCCATTAATTTTATCCCACTACTATACTTAATATAGATATATAATGATATATAGTGGGGTATTTTACCCATTATAAAAGCTAGGATATAATATCTGGCTACCCACAATATCAGGAAGGTAGGCCGCCACAGCATACTCACTTTCCGGCCGAAGCCACAGCGCCGGGCTCAGGAGTTTCAAGGCGATACGGAGCCTGTGGCGTGCAGGCCGTGCCAAAGTGATTGCAGAGACTGGGCTGGAAGGGCATCATGGCGGGGCATCATTCAGAAACACCAGGTTTTTATTAAAGGAACTGGTTGTACATACTGATAGAGATACAATAAACATACGTGTTTCTTTTATAGATGTGGATTTGTAGGTTGTCAAGTCAACGACACCAAGCAGATATTGTATATTTGTATTACGTCACTTCATTGTGCCTATTTTAACTGATTTTGATATGTTATACAGATATAGACATATGTTTTTACCAACCGAAACATTGGTGCCTCTGAACCTGTAGATGATATGGTGTGAACAGAAAACTATTCAGGCATATTCAGGCTGAATTTGGGTGGGATTCTTGCGCTGTACAACATTTTGTTTGGTCATTTGCCATGTAAACCAAGATGGGAATTGACATGGTGTTGCAAAGAGTCTGTACAGAACTGACGCATGTTGATGTGTAAATAATATGTTTATACCGTATAGACACTCCATGGATCGGAGAAAAAGAAGTAGACTAAGTAGATGTTCCCAACTTCATCACTCCCTAGAACCTCCAAGTACCCATAAAGAAAATAGGCAAACATGAAACATATTGGTAACATATTGGTAACATACTAAAATACCATCTTTTTTTCTATGGGTGCTTGGATGGTCTCCATTGATGCCTGTGAGATTTCACCACAGGATAGCAGCTTGACGAGTCGGCGAGACGAGTCGGAAGCTCGGGAGCTCCTTAAATTTCCTGGGCCCCTCTGGGGGGGCCCCTCTGGGGGCACAAAAAACCGCAGATTCTGTTGGTTTTATTGCGTTTTTAGTATTCATCATCCATTTGGGTATCTAATTTCCCCAAGCACAATCGATGAAGGTGAAGGATATCATGTGGATTTATTTCAATCAGGTTGTTTATCCAACCCCGCTTGGTGAGAACTTACTGAATGAAGATTCATCATCGAATAAGACTAAATTTAACATACTTTAACAATGTTTAACATCAAACATGGCGGTTCTTATCCAGAAATTCGAAGTGATGGTTTGTTGACCCTTGTTTACGCTTCTAACAAACCAGTACCAGGGATTTGTGCCAGAGGTTTTTAACACTGCTCACATGTGAATTTCTTGTTTGCTATCAACATTTACCGATGACAGCATGTTTAAATCATCCAGAAAACGGCACAAAAAAAGTGCTGCTCCATGCTTGGTGGTACCATCCCCAAATGCTAGGTTCACGGCATTGACCAAAACCAGTCAGTGAGGAAGCCTCAACTTGACCAATGACATTCCCAGCCCAAAATTGAGTGAATTTTAATGATATCCTTCCTTGAATATTCCCACATATATATATATGATCTATATATATATATATAAATATGTGTTTGTGTGTGATGATGTCATCCAATGGTCATCATGTTGTCCCATCAGGAATGTTCCCGCTCTTATCAGCACCTCGCCGCTGTCTTGGGGGGAAACTTCCGTGGAGTTCGAACATCGCAGGTACCCTTTGGATGTTTACTTTCAATCCGTGTCAGAATGATTGTTTTTGGGATGCACTGAAGCAGTTATGCACTGAGCCCTGGTAGGCAATGAGTTTAAGTCGAGGATTTCTACCCAACAGATCCCTGCAGTGAGTCAATGACTGGGTTTTTAATTGGCAAGGTAGGAGGATAAGCACTTTCTCAAGAATCGCTCTTGCCATGAAAGACGGTCTTTTTCCTCAGAGTGATATGATCCTTTTCGTGCCAGCAACGCAGCGTTACGGCATTGCAATGGCTCAAGTAGCACGATACATTGCATTACACGACATATAGGGCCCATATGTATATAGGTGAATGATATACGCTGTGTTTAATACAAGCTTTCAGCATAGCGCAGGAACAAGCTTCAAATGTGTATTGTGTTTGGATTAATGACAATGAAAAACGCCACACTTGATGATCTTTGCTGCTTTTGGGAGAATGATTTGATATGATTTGGTCTTGGAATCCAATCATAGCAAACCCTGCATCTACTGCCAGACATGCTGCCACATTGCTCCCATTCAAACCAAATTATTGTGGTAGAAAGTTGAAATGGTGGCTTCACAGATGATATGGGTCCCCAAAATGGGTCTACCAGGGCCAGTACATTCTTCCAGGGTTTCGCTTGGGATGTATTTCATACAATCATGCGAAGGAATTATTTTTCTACATCATTGGCCACTTGTGTGTTGGCGAAGTCGTGTGGTGTGGTAGCAGGTTTGTGACAGCCTATGGATTGTGAAACTCACATATCAAAGGGTTGATTAGTCCAAACTATCCAAAAAGTAGATTTTCAGGATGGGATATTTTTTGCGGCTGAAGTCACCGAAGAGATTCAGGAGTCAGGAGTGAATTCCAGCAAGCCTCAATATTCGGCATCTTCCAAATCAGGCCTGGGCTCGGATTGAGGCAAGCGTATGACAACTACCTTGACAGGAGCGGCTTTCATTTGTCCTATGGAAATCAGGCGCTTGGGACGGTGCAAGTGAAATGTTGACCCGTGGGAACCCCTCGGGCAACTTGGTGGCTTCCTTTTAAGACATTTTAAGACAACGTGAACTGTAAACGGTTGGGAACTCAAAAGAAGCAAAAAGGACTTTGCTGTGCTTAAGTGGGAAGATTGAACGACCAGTGTTTAAAGACGGGTTCAAAGCTAATTAACAGCTGGGGAAGTCTTCAAAATGCAGAATGTTTGAGATTAAATTGTATATACAAATATATGATGATGCATTTATTTGATTTGAACAGTGTATGCTGAAATGTTTATAGTACAGATGTGACAATAGCTTCAATAGCTCTGATCCCAATCATGTTCGAAAGATGCTGATGGACTTTCGGTTGACAATGTCTTTGGAATGGTGTTGGCTGACTTATTGCGATGCTTGGCGGAAGGCCATTGTTTCATTGTAGGACAGGATCTTACTTCTAACATAGTTCCTGGTTTTTGGTGCAATTGTGCCATTCGAGTTTGTGTTCACAAGCAGCTTCGGGAACCTTCTCGTCAGAACAGTTGCCTGTTCTGGCTCCTTGGTTTCCAACTCATGGCTTTGCCGAGTCTATCAGGCGGTCAGGTCAAACCTTGCTTTGTTTTCTTGACCATTTGCTTGCTTGTTAGCCTGCGTGTTTGTTTGTGTTGCTGGTATGGTTGCATGCTGTTGCTGTTGCTGCTGCTGCCGTTGTTGTGGTTGTGGTTGTTGTTGTCGATAGCTGTCGTTTTTGCAGTCGTAGCTGTTGGTGTCACCTCTGTGGTTGTTACAACGCTGTTGCTGTTGCCTTTGTCCAGCGCTTTATATAGCCGCTTAGCCGCTCGGCATAGATTCTCCATTGACCCATACAAGGTTTACATTTACCATCCTTTACCCGTACAAGGTTCACACCATTAGTTTGCTACGTGTACTGTACCAATTTTCACGGTTACTTTGAGTGTTTTCCTAGACCAGCCAAGTATTTCTAAAAACATGTTTTACCAAAATCACCAACGATTACAGGTGAAATCCAAAAAAACATGGTTAACTCATCAATTCTCATGGGGTTACCTACCGCATCACCATATCAATGTACCATAAGATTATATGCCCAATGATATTCCCCATATTTCCCCATGATTCTTCATTGGACAGGCACTTCGGGCGCAAGCTTTGGGATGTTTGGATTGGAATGGCAGCTACAGCCTGGTGGACACAGGCGCCGGAAAAAAAAGGAATCGAAGGGCAGTTTAATATGGAAGTTGATAGGAAAGTCTCTGGGAATGTCAGCAATGGATATGATGTAATTATATCACATATATCACATATATATATATAATAATAATTATTATTAATTACTATTATTATGATGATGATAATGATAATGACGATATGTATTTAGACACATACATATCTATACAAATGGATATGACTGTATTCATATTAGAATTAGGGATGTCAACCATAGAACAGTGGATTTTGTTTATTGACTTGGTCTTCGCCAACCCCATCTTGAGTGAATTTCCGCCTCAGCAAGCCAGGATAGTTACCGTGGATATTCCATACTCCATTCAGAAACCGTGTACGGCTTGTAAACCAGTAACCACGCGGGATCTTGGATTATCCTTAAAGATCACCAAAAACCTGCACCAATAATTTGATCCCGCGTCGGTCCAGGGGTGGACCAAGATTGAAGCAACTTCGTGCTTTCCAAATGATGGATAATGGATATGGCTACAATACACATCCCATCCCCCGATCATATTAAGTAGCTAATCAGCCCAAGAAAAGGATACTAAACCAGGGTTTCTCTGGGGAGGTATATCATATTGGGGAAGGGATTTAAGTGGCCCAGGTTTCCGTCCCTTCGTGCTGTATTGTGGAACTGGAAATTAACCAGGCAGCACCAGAATGGATAAATTCAACTTTAAGATGCGGCACATAGGTCATCAGTGACATTATGTTATGTGTGATTCCATACATGGTTGAAACATCACATAATATATATATATA
>Ga0126342_10003182_pt1 | contig 26837 bp, 27 predicted proteins | sample Cyp1metagenome_FD_92528 | JGI IMG/M metagenome (GOLD analysis project Ga0126342, IMG submission 92528) | Coral microbial communities from Lord Howe Island, Old Settlement Bay, Australia - Cyphastrea 1 metagenome | ecosystem: Host-associated > Invertebrates > Cnidaria > Coral ...
GGACGAACAATGCCGCGACACGATGATGACAGTCCCTCCGCAACTCACCTCTTCCCTTCCTTCTTTCTCCTACCCCGCTAGCTTTCGTCATCCACCCCCGGCCTCAAGTTTTAGGTCCTGATGGGTGACTTGAACACGGGCTACTTCCAGCCCTCCCAGCAGCTGCTGCGCAACGGGCACATGGACGCCTTTGGTCGACGCTGGCAGATCCCAATGACCTTCACGGACGCCTGGGCCGAACTTCATCCGGGCAATCCGGATCCCTCCACCATCAACAACGACCCGGTGCGCTTGGACTATGTGGCTGGAGCGCATATATTGTTGAGACCTTTTATTTTGGGAGGAAAGATGCGATTGTTAAGACACGATTAGGGTTTCTATACATGTATTATTGCACTTGATTTTGTTTGATAAATGAGAAACTGTGAAAATGGGGATGATTTACTCAGGAAATAACGATTTGTTTGGTGGGGAACATGAGGTTTATAATCCATCGAATTTTTGGGGCACGCCATTTTCAGACAAACCAACTTCAAGAAACTGGAGATCAGAGCAGTTCTTTGATTCCAGAGATGAACTTATCATTCGTTGACTCCTTCTGGTACATGGGTATGGATCAAACCATATAATGCCATTTTTTATTGGGAATGAACATCCACTTACCAGTTTTTGCTGTGAAAACCAAGGAATTCCAGATTTTGAGCTGTACAGCCATACCCACATAAATCATTTCAAATTTTCATCCCTTGATGCCTGCTGTTTCCTGCCATGTGTTGTCACCATGTGTCACCATGTGTCACCAGGTCTACTTCCAAAAGACACCCATTTCGGTTGGTCAGTCCGTGGTCCAATCGCAAATTTGGCCACGGGCTGCTGGGAGCGACCATCGTGCCGTTTCTGGGGATGTGGTTCTGAATCGCTGAGATGGGACACCAATTGAGACCAGGGACCCGAGTGACAGATATTGACAGATTGGATTTCATCAACCACAAATGAATAACGGTAATACTGGTTAATAAATGTTAATAATGATATCAGCAAATCAACAAAATGGGAAGTTACATATAATATTATATAATTTGATATATTTAATATTACATGTCTGAACATGGGGAAGCCTCAAGTTATGGTAATTTAATCAGGGAAAATGATGATCAACCAGTGGATTTCGAGGTCACCTATATTCAGCCTACACTTGGGTCCTGGTAACTTGCGTAGATGTAGAGTAGCACCAAGAACTATGGTGGCAATTCAGTGAATTTTGAGACGGATACGGATGTGGCTGTAATAGGAACTTTCCAGTGCCGCGTGTGTCCGTGAATCCTTTGTGAGCCCAACATACTGAATTCGCATGAGGTTGTTGGGCATAATTCATCGTGGAGTCATGCCGTTTCAGGGCACGCGTTACAACAACGTTGCCTGTGCAGAATTGTAGACATGTTCCGAGCCTGCATTTTTCCAATTTCCCAGTGTCCGTGAGATTTGAGACTGATGTTCATTTACGATGTTGCTTTTGACATCCTGCTGTTGCTGACCTGTTTGTCTCAAGGGCTATCTCGATAGCTTCAATCCCAGTGCAACCAGCCATCAGGCTGAATTTGAGGTCTTCCAAGGGTCACGGCTTGTGCCGCAACCAGTGACAGACTGGATCGCATTTTGAGCTGGACTTGCCTGACGTCCAGCTGCTTCTCATGGAGCAAGCTTCATAGCACCGCGTGAAAAGTTGCGGCAATCAGGTGGCACGTGAAGATGAACATGGCAAAAGGTCGAGGACAACATGGATGTAGTTGAAACATGTTCTTCAGCAATATATTCCTAGCTTTTCCCAGGACAGCGAAAATTATCTACAGGATCACCGCCAGTTTTCGTCAAAAACAGGGATTTTCATGGATTTTCATGGTAAAGATGTTCCCATGATTTTCCCTTCCCTTCCTCAAGGCCTTGGAAGCAAGCCCTGCTCAGCAACTCTTGTGTGTGCGGAAGCTCCTGGGAAGTCACAGTGGAAGCTGCGTCAAAAAAGGTGAAGGTCCCTTTCTAGACGAATTCCTCCGAAAAACGTGGAGTCGATAATTGTAGCAACCCCAGCTAGAACAGTCAGAAACATCTATACCATCCTGAGCATCCTGGGAAAACATGTTTCTATCTTTTTTTGGGGCTTACTTAAATTTTTAAGATCCCAACTGCCATGGTTCCCCCCAACTGCGGCCCTTGTTTTTGGTACCCTGAGCTGGCCGGTCAGGGCGTGTCGCCCAATCACTATGTGCAGAAGTTGGACCTGTGGCAACGTGTGGTGTCCCGGTGTTCACCATTGTCGCGGCTCGGTTCGTGTGGAAAAGGTAGAGATGCTATGGCAGAATCAACATCCAACATGGATATACCATGGATATAACATGGATGCCCTACAGTAGTTAGTAGTTGGCGACATTCTGCTGGAACTTGTAGGATGTCTCTTTTCCACCAATGTGCCCAGGCCATGTGTCATTCTGAGGTCAATACGACCCGCCAAAGGAGGATGCGGCAGAGGCGTCACCGACATTGCCGTGCTCAATATCAACTTGAGGTGGAAGTACTCTATCTGAATTCCCGAAAGAACTTAAAAGAAGAGACACACAAGTCGTATGTCCAGTTTCTATCTGAAAAAATGCCTCCGTGGCGCACAGATGACTTTGCTGGTGGCCATGCCGAACCCCACCACAAACCTCAGAAGCTTGGTGAAAATCAGTGTCATCTAGAGAAACCAAGTTGACTCATGGTGACTCGGGGGGCTGTTGAATGTGAAGGGTGAATAACTGGTTGGTGGTTTGGAACATGGCTGTTATTTTCCCATCATATTGGGAATGTCATCATCCCAACTGACGAACTCACATTTTTCAGAGGGGTGGCTCAACCACCAACCAGTCATTTGCTGTGGCCTATTATACCCTCTGGTAAACTAACATAACTATGGAAAATCACCATTTTCAATGGGCAAATCCACTATAAATGGATAAAGGTGAAAGTGATCAAATGGCTGAGTGGATGTCAGCGGGGTGATTCTCCAGGATTTTCCCATTGATGCTATGGGATTGTCATGTTAGTCATGTTGTGAATCCAATGACATGTTGGGAAATTCCCATCATGGCCATCGTGGCTGCAGATTTCGATTTCGCACATGGGATGACAAGAAGTACCCTCTGGTAAACATACAAAAAGCGAACTGGAAAATGGCCATTGAAATAGTGGATTTACCCATGAAAAATGTTGGATCTTTCCATAGTTATGTAATAGTTTACCAGAGGGTAATTGATATTCCCATGCAACTTCACCTTCAGCCAATATGCTTTTTCTGCAGGAAAGAGATTCTGGTCGGGTGCAGGAAGACGGCTCTCTTGCAATGTTGAACGCTGTTTTTTGGCTTGAAAACGAAAAACAACCCCTTGCCATTCATAGATTTCGGATGCATAAAAAGCACCATGAGTGATCGCTCCAAACATTGCTGTAGCTTCCAAGTGTGGTGGTATTTTTGTTCCGCCAAAAGCTCTTTTGAACTTAGGATTTGACTTTGCCAATGACAAGGGGACTTTGAGTTCCGAGCTGAGTTGATGCTGGAAAAAGGTTGTAATGGATGGTTATAATGGATGCTGGAAAAACTCTTGGACTTTTTGGTGGTCCTAGATTGTCCTAGAGGCTGCGCACTGCAATGCTGCCACGGATTGTCAGCGAGAAAGGACTAGTTGTCGCATCCCCAAGGTAAAGATGCGCTGCTGAAACATGTCCAGTGCTGAGATGCTCTTCATGTACCGAAAAAACAGTCTTTTCAGGTCCCCTTTTTCTGGTAATGAGCAACAGTCTTCGAAAAAGGACACCGACCCATAAGGAGTCGATGATTTACCGATCCATTGATCGTGGCCATGAGGCCTGCATCAGTGAGAATTCGGAGTTATAAGCTCCATCTTTGTTGGGATAGGCCTGTAACTATGGTGAAACACAACCACCGTTGGGATATCAACAACAAGTATGGTTCATTCACACTTTACACATGTTTACACATGTTTTTATATCCTAGAATCTTAACCCCTAGATTTGCCCCAGTCGTATCATTTGGTTAGACCTGCCGGTCCGAGGTGTCAGCATTGAACCCACTTCTGGACAAGATGGCACAAGGAAGGGATCCGAACGGCTGAAATGGGCGTTTCACCAGAAATGGGAACATATCATTGATATAACTATATAACTGTGATTTTTGTTGGTATATTCCAGAAATGACTTGGTGACTTACTATGTGGTGCTACTTGAATCTACCTGGAATTGACTGAGTTGACAGTGACCAGGAGCACCACTGAAGTTGGTGCGGCGCCCCAAAAACTCCTCGCAACGGGTCAGATTCGTGGGCTGTTCTGCTATGCGGCCACGTGTCTGCCCTCGGCACCGTCAATCAGTATTAACCATAATTCATTGATGTTTCATAAACCATTAAGAATTATAAACCTATTAAGGTCCATAGACCCTAAAGGAACAAATTAAGACACGGCTGAACTGGTGGCACTCGTTCACCCAGATTTCTGGTCAGAAAGGGAGGATACTTCTGATAGCTCTGGGAGCCTGTCCAGGCAAAGATTCCAATAGTTGTGTCGTGCATCACATGTCATATCATACATCCATTTGTCGACATGTGGAGGTGTCCTGAAATGGGGTTTACCCCTAAATCATCCATTTTGACGGGATTTTCCATTATAAGCCATCCATTTTGGGATACCCCCATTTAAGGAAACCCCATGTCAATACATGACAACTTCAATACTGCACATGCGTATTATGATTCATTCACATGATTTGCAACTGCATAGGCATTGAATTTATGCAGTGTAATTGTATCGCTGTGTATATATATATATATATACACATTGTATCACATTATACAATAGTAAGATTAGATGATATGGACAACAGTATATCTATAATAATTGTTTTATATCTATATAGATGTATGTGTACATTATAACGTATATATATAATTATATGTATATATATATATAAATATGTATATGCACATAATTATATATATATGATATGCACATAACTATTATATATATATATATTTATTTACGTTGTGTATGTCAGAAGTACATGTCTGCACTGCCTGATTCATTCCCAGTGATGCGATGTCTTCTTCACTAAGGTACTGGTGACGGCCAACCCGGATCAGGCCTCGTATCTCCAGCGTTTGATCGCCAACCACGACAGGGTGAACCCTCGGGCGTTTGTGAAAGCACCGCAACGCGGCTGTGGATCTCACTGAAGGACTTGATGGTGCCATGATTTGCCATGGTTTTTCCAATGTTTTCCCCATGAAAATCATGATGTGCCAGTGATTTTTTGGTAATTCCACGGTTCCCAATGATTTTCATGGGAAAACATTGGAAAAACCTATGGCAATTCATGAAAAATCATGATGTTCCATAATTTTCGCAGATGTTTCCCACAGACCTGGTGGTGCCCCAAAAGGGTGCCACCAGGTACGTTTGGTCTGGCGTCGCTTCGCCCTCTTCAACGCCGCAGAACTCGCAGTGACCTTCGCCGGTCCGTTGGGGCACCCGTTGATGGCACCAAGGGAGAGCCCATGAATTTTGCCCATTTTATAGGGGATATATCTATTTTTTAGGGATATCCCACATATCCAATGATAATCCCCTATATATCCCCTATAATCATTAATAATCATTAATATATATATATTAATGATTATTAAATATAGGGAATATATCCCACATATCCAATATATCCATATATCCCATTGGGATTATTAATGGATATGTGGGCTTATTTTATAATGGATATCCAATAATCCAATAAAAAAAAAGATATATCCCATAGGGGATTATTGGATTATTAATATATTGGCTGGTTGGTGGTTTCAATGATGTTTTATTTTCCATAATATATGGGATGTCATCCTTCCCAGTGAGCCAAATCTGTGTGTACAAGTGACCCCCTTTCAAACAGCCGCCATGCTTCAGGCTGAATTTGCAAGTTGCAGAAAATTCATGAAGCCCCGCAGCGAGAACGGAAAAAGATGAGGTGCTTATGCAGAGGAAAATAAACTCCTCTGCATTCTCTGGATTGACCCGCGAGCCGAAGATTTGACCATTTCAAGCAGTTGCCGGAATCAGTTAGCAATGTAGGAATGACAAGTTCATACCTGAAGATTCAGACCGTCCTTGATAAATCGTGGCACTAACATACCGTTCAGATAGGCATCCATATATTGTGTCATCCAAACAGGCTGCTCCAGTATTGCCCCCAGGTGCTGTGGACCTGCATGTCTGTTGCCCTTGGTACTCAGTACTCCTGGCTTGACGCATGTCTCAAATCTTGCCAATGGTTCACCAAGTTTTATCCGCACCGCTTTGGGCCGGAGCACCCGGAAGCCGTTGGTGACTGCATGGATTCCTTGGATTGCGGTGGACCCCAGCTGGAAAGGCCGACTGCGAGCAGCCGCAGCCGCATGCCGGAGATTTCGCAGAGCCGTTGCAGAACACCACATGGCAAAAACGGTTTGACCGGCACTTTGCCAATGGCGGAGGGATCTTGCCTCTCCAGCAGTCCGCACCCGCGGAAACATGGACATGTGACATGTGTAGCAAGTCCTTTGCCAGTAAGAAAGCTCTGGGTTAAATATTACGCCATCGGTGACACTTGCCACGCGTGCTGCAAATGGTATCACTCCCGACAGCGTTCCATTGAGCATCTAAAATTTGTGCCGTCTTGCCTTGATGTCTTGCAAGCATTCTTTCCTGCTCTGGATGATGCTAGTGTTCAGACAATGGATCAGGCAGACCATGCACACACATTGAGCATGCGACAACAAGCTTGGTGGGCTACCAAAGCCCTGCTCCCAGTTCGTAGAGTGCAGGGTCCCATGCTCCCCCCCGCAGGTTCCCAAGATGCATCCGTTCTGGAACAGAAATGGGAGCAGCGCCTGGAACCATCAGGCACCGCCTTCATGAATCTCCAAGGGCGCCGCACCGACGGCAGTGCAGATGATCCGCAAGTGTTGCTCTTTGAAGATGATATCCACCCTTTTGTTTTTCAGTCCGTTGCTGGTCCAAATCCAGGGGATGGGCGTTTTGCAGCCAGCAATCTAGCCCGAGAACACGCCCGCCTGCACATCAAAACCCTGGTTTTTGTCCATGTGTTTTCAGGTTTCCGGCGAGAAAACGACCTGCACCAATTGCTGGAGCATCAGATCTGGGGTGCAATTCATTTTTTCGTGATCTCCATCGACATGTGCATGCAGAAGATCGAAGGCAACCTTGCCTCGTCCAAAGCCTTTCAATTTTGGATGCACCAAATAGCAACGGGACAGGTGTGTGGCATGGGAGGCGGACCACCATGTGAAACCTTCACTGCCGCCCGATTGATGGAAGGGGGCTCCCCCGCTGCGATCCGGCGATTTGCCCTTATAGGTTACCCGAACCTCAGACAGCGCCAGTGGCAACAGTGCCTGATCGGCTCTAGGCTCATTCGGTTCTTGGTAGAAGCCTTACTGTGCCTTGCCCACACCGGAGGGACAGGGTTCCTTGAGCACCCGCAATTCCCGTTATGGGCCACACACAAGAACCCCGCAAGTGTATGGCGTTCCAGAGAGATCCGCCTGTTGCATACCCTTGCCTGTGTTGGGATCACCTCCTTTGACCAGTGCACGCTCGGATGTGACGCTATTAAGCCCACAACCATACTACATGTGCGGCTTCCGGAGCTGCGCCGACTGTTGCTGGCAGGTGGGCACGGGGGAAGATGCAACCATGGAGCAAAGGCGCATGAGCGAATGCAGGCCGCGATGAAAACGGGGAGTTCCGCACAGCACGTGCAAAGATCTACCCAGCCGGCCTCAATGACGTCATTGCTCGTGCAATCTCGTGCAATTCGAACGTTTGCATGTGGCACGTTTGCCGGCTGTGACACCAGCCGCAACCTGCCTGCAGAGTTTTCCCAGTTCGTGGTGACAAATTTTGTACCCATGGAAGTCGTACAGCCAGACTACCATGGGTGATGTACAGACACCACAACTGGATGATAGCATGGTACAAAACTAAGCACAATGACGTGCAGCACGCTGAAAGTGAAAAGTGTCATCCTTCCCATTGACTTTCATATTTTCAAGATTGTTAAAACCACGAACCAGTTGGGATATTTATATATCATACAGTAGGGGATTAATATATCCCCAGTATATCCCAATATATTAATTATCCAATAGGTGAATGCCTATGAACCAGCCAGTATTATGGAATGACAGAGGGATTTTGAAACACTGCTCCATTGATGTGAATTGAGCTGGTAATGGAAATATACCCTTTGTTGATTGGTTCTGGAATGGGAGTTATACTACCTGGGAATTAATGGTTACTAAATCATTGTCAACTCCATTTCATTAATGTGAATTGAACCATAAATGTTAGCCAAAAAACAACCCTACGCTAATGGTTACAATATAAGTTGATAGCACCCATGAACATGGTAAATTTAAGGATACTCTACTATTGCTTATTGCTTCACCAACATTCATGTACATATTAAATATGCGTACCCTTGTTGATTGGTTTTGAAATGGGAGGCATACTACCTGGCTTGTTGGGGATATAATATAACCCATGGTAACGCTATCAACTAACGGCCCATTTTTTTGAGCTGGGATAGGGTATCTCCAATGGCCCAATATATATATATATATATCAACTATCATTATTGCTATCATATTTCTGTTATTATCATAACCACAGTCATTATCATATGTTTCAAAAGAATAGTGGTATCTAAACAGCCTATGATTATGATAGCACGTTCGCTTATATATATATATGCCTGGATGAATTATGTTGTGACCTCACGCGGTGACGTCACTGGATCGACCGTTCCAAAGATGCAATGGAATACCAGCAGCACGGATGCCTCTTTTCAACGCTGCTTCAAAAGGTTCATGGGGCGGTACAAACTGAGGTCACAGATAGATGCTTCCCGGGTGCGAAGCTGAGAGTCCTTGTCCCGGTAGACTTGGCTGGAAATTGAAAATTCACAATTTTTGAGAGGAGGATTCCCTACAAATGAGTTTGTAAAATAGGCTACTCCCAAATCCAATGGTTTATTTATATTGGTTTATATGGGTTTTTCATATAATTTCCCTCAATTAATGGTGATTTTTGGGTATCCTCCAATTTCATAGACACACGCATATCAATCGTATGGATATTACCCACTTTATAGAGAGTAGTTTCCCATGTTTATACCATTCAAACAGCCATTCACAGCATTTATCAAATGTTTATCCCATATAATATACGGTTAAGTTATCCTATATTTATCCCATCACATGGATATTCATTCTATGTTGAATTCATTTGGGACGTTCCCCTAGATTAATGTCATGTAATTTCATGTTTTATCCCATGTTAGATGACATCTATCCACTAGATATCTATCCCATAGTTATCCCATTTGAATACTATAAATACTATATGTTTCCCATTTATTTCTTGTTTTTTTCCATTCATACGATATTTTGTCCCATATGTTTCCGATATGTATCCCATAGTTACCCTCCGGTAAACAAACAACAAACTATGGAAAATCACCATTTTGTAGCTGGGTAAATCCACTATTTCGACTGGGCCATTTTCCAGTTCGCTTTTTGTGTGTTTACCAGAGGGTATATCCCATGAATATCCCATTGAATCACTATAAATCCCATTAAACCACTATAAAATCATAAAATCCCAGCATTTTCCCCACGTTTCGGCCATGTCCAGGTTGTGGCCGCCTTCCAAGTGAAGCCCTCGGGCGACGCCTCGGAACTTCATGCGGCGGTGGCTCCGACGAAGTCGACGTGTGTGTGACGTGATGTCACCAAGTGAAAAGTGGCTATAAGATGCTATAAGTATGGTTAGTATGGGATGATCTATAATAAGTATGGTTAGTATATATGTTAGTATATTTTATTTTTTGGTGTAACTTACGTTTACTACTTATTCTATGGTTATTGAATGTTAATGGTGGGTATAACTGGAAACTGTGATTGATATGGGTTAATATTTTTTTGATTTAGTATGATATAACTATGGGATGATAAATGTTAAGGTATGTTACTGTATGTCAATGTTAATCTATGGCATAACTATGGTTAAAGTATGCTAATGTCAATATTGATTATGGTTGATCTGGGATAATATGGGTATAGCTATGGTTATTGCACAGCCTTCGGCATTCTGCCGGCCCTCTGGCCTTTGGCTTACAGGCCGAAACCAGGGATTGTGTAAAGCTGGTTGGTGTAAAAGGTGGTTTGAGTAAAAGATGGTTTGTGTAAAAAAGGTGGTTTGTTTTATAAGGTGGCTTTTGTAAAAGCTGATTTGTGTAAAAGCTGGTTTGTGAAAGTTGGTTGGTACAAAACGTGGTTTTTGTAAAAGCTGGTTGGTCGAAAAGTTGGTTTGCGTAGAAGATTTGTTTAAACTCGTTTGTGTAAGAGCTGGTTGGTGTAAAAGGTGGTTTGTGGAAAGTGTTGGGTAGGTGCTAATGGAAAGTGTTGGGCACAAAAGCGGCAGGTTAGAACGTCCTTTTGCATGGAACGGGCAGGAAACCTTGGAGAAAACGTGGAAGAATGCCGCCTCTCAGGGCGAGAAGGCCGTAAAACATGTAAAACATGGAGAAAAAGTGGAAAAATGCCGCGTCCAGGGGCGAGCCGGAAGAAGAAGATGAACCTCCTGATGATGATGATGATGATGATGATGATGATGCTGGTGGTGGTGGTGGTGGTAGTGGTGGTGGCGGTGGTGGTGATGACGATGAGCACGGAGAGGATGAGGATGCAACTAAGGTCAGTGCTAGGTAGCTGGAGAAAAGAGTCGAGACGACTCGAAACTAATCGAAACTATACTAGACTATAGTGATGTATACAGGGGGGAGGGGGTAGGGGGGGTTATAGGGCAGCGAAAACAAAAATCCGTTGAAGCAATTATATGTAGGTCAAGCTAAAACTATCACAAGACGTATCACTAGAACATCCACAAAACAGGCCGGCAGGCCGGCGGATTATACGTATAACTATGGCATAGCTATGGGAACATATAGGATAACATGGCTTAATATGGGTATAGCTATGGGTTAATTGTTAATATGGGATTTTGGCCTAATGAACCTTGCGCGCTGTGATGGTGGGAATAGCTAACATTAAATTAATGGTTAGTGCATGGTATATGTTAATAATAATTGTTGTTGTATAATTTGAGTTTGCTCTTATTCTATGGTCATTGTATGATGTTGGTGTTGGTTTTAACTATGGTTGATATGGGTAAATATCGGATTAGCTATGGTATAACCCTGGGATAATATTGTTATATATATATATATATATACATATTTATATATATATATACATATGTTGATATATGTTGATATATGTTAATGTATGTTAACGTATGTTAATGTATGTTAATGTATGTCAATATTGACTAGGGTTGATATGGGATAATATGGGTATAGCTATGGTTATTGTGGGTATAACTATGGGTTCATTGGTTTTATACGGGATAGGAACCGAATTAATTAAGTATATATAATATGTGGTATAAACATTGTACAACTATGGTGAATGTATGTTAATATTAATGGAAACATATTGGATATAAACAAAATCTTGGCAACATGTTGGATATATGAAACATCTTGGCAACATGTGGGATATATGAACTATTGGAAAACACTGTTGATATTCATAGGGAAATATGGGATACAAACATCACTGCACACAGTTGAGCAGTGTTCAAAACCCTCTGTTGCCCCTGTCTTCTGCTTTGTGAATGGCGTTAATAGGGATTCCCATCATGGAGTATGTTAAACCTCGTGTATTGGCTAGTATAAACCAATATATTCACCAGCCATCATGAGTTTTGAAGACTGCTCTTTTGGGGGTGCAGTTGAAGTTGTTTTTTTGGGTATAACCAGTGGAATTTGAACCCCGAAAAGTTGGGATAGTTTAGGCCTATGACTGTGAAATATATGATTCATATATCCACATATAACTGGAACTGCACTTCCAAATATTGCTGGATAACCCCCGGCCCCATCCTATATATATATACATATATATATATCTGGTTGGTGGTTTGGAACATTTTTTTTGTTTTCCATATATTGGGAATGATCATCCCAAATGACTTTTACTCCATCATTTTTCAGAGGGGTAGGTCAACCACCAACCAGATATATACATTGCAAATGATTGTTGGTCAAATCCTCATTTCTCTATGTGAGCCATGAAAAACAAGCCTAGGGACCAGGGACCCTTAATATTGCTTGGCTACAAAATCTTCCTGTGGAATGGGTTAGTTCATAAATTGGGTGTTTTTGGAAAAGCCTAACAGACAAGTTAGCCTAATCCTTGACAAATTAATGCATCAACAGAGGTATAACTTTCATGGCTCATGTGCCTTTTATATCCACCATTTGAAATCATCCACAAATAAATCCAGTGAACCGATTCTCGAACACATGGTGAATTCAATCCCCATGGATTTTTCTTTGGTTCTAAGTTCTATCCCTGTGGGCAGTAGCTGTAGAACCCGCCCATCCCATAAATCATCCTGGTCGGTAACGGGATTCCCATGAAACATGGATGATGATCATCCCCCAAAAAGATGCTTTCGAAAACCGAAAAAACACTGGTGGACTGGAGTGTCACACCGTTTCACCAATGGTTTCCAATACAAATGAGGAATAATGAGGATTTATGATTTAATTGCTATTGAATGATGGTTTCAGATGGTGGTGTTGCACGGCACCAAAAAAAAATTATGTTTTTGAGTTCACCAGGGAGATGATCCCCAAAGGCTGCAGATCTCAAGCCTCTGCTGGTTCTGCTGGTTTCTCGTTTTTGAGGCTACCCTGATGGCACAACTACTTGGTAGCACATCTGCCAAAATCGTGCCTTTCCCAGTTGGGATCGACTTGGAAGTTTCCATGCTCTCAAGTTTCCTGCGTGATCTGGCATGCTGCGATCTATTCCACAATGTGTCTTCCAATGTTTCATCCAGTTCAGTCAGCAATTGAGGGTTTCCATAAATGGGGATACCCATAAATCATCTATAAAATAGTACTGTAGGAATTTCCCCCAATTAAACCATCCATCTTGGGGTACCCCCATTTATATGGAACCCCCCAATGACCCATGTGAGTTTCTTCCGATTCTCAAGACTCGACCGGTCAGAAGTGGTTCGACATTTCACCCGGTGGCCATATGGTAGGGGTTTACCCGGGGTAAACTATCCCAACTTATGGTGGTTATTACCATATATTACAATCGTTATATCCATTTTTCCACCCCAACTTCACCCCCTGGATCTTCCATGATCCCAGGTTTGGCCACCCAACCTGCACCCTGCTGGAGCCTCCCAATGGCCTGAACTGGTGGGCCGTTTTCAGCTGGAAAAAGGGGGGGTATCAACGGGATCACTTGATATGGATGAACTATGGATAAACTATGCATTAAAAAATGGATAAACTATGGATAAGTTTCCATTTTTTATCCATAGTTTATCCATAGTTTCTCATTGAATCCATGGAACCTCCCCCAAGACATGAGATCAATTGACAGTACGACCCCAAAAAACCAAGGACCCAGCGCCAGGTTCATACACTGGCGGCCCGTCCTGGTGTAGCCTTCCGAGCGGCAAGGCCTGGAGAAGGGCCGGGAAGCCTACGGGAAGCCGAGGGAAGCCCAGGCGGTGGCCGAGGTACTGGAAGTTATGCTGGTGAGGTCCCTCAAAAATAGGACGATCTCTGATTTTTCACATGTTTTGTATTTGTTTTTATGTCAAAATCAACAACAATACAACTTTTGGTGGGATGAAGGTCCAATATGCATAAATTCCAGTTCAAATTCATAATTTTGGTGTGAACACAAGTAGATGTTGTCAGCAAACATTAGGGTAAAAAACTTGTAACCTGTACTATTTGTGTATTGTATATCATATATATAGCACCCCCCAAAATGATCGAAAAGGAAAATCCGAGTAAGATAATGAAAAATGACAATTTGCAATCTTTTTGTTGGCGTACTATCATAGTACATACATATATATATAATATGTGTGTTTGATAATAGCAAGTGACAACAACTAATAATCTAAAGATAATCATATTTTTTGACATTAATAATGATTTCAGAAAATACCTGTCTCAATATCAGCCATGGTGGATCCTAAGGCCATGTCCTGAACTGGTTTCGATCCTCAAGGCACTGGTGACTTTTCACCTGGGGCGTCAACGGAAAGCTCCAAGACCTGGCCGTAATATTTTCTAAAATTTGGGGATACACAAAAGATTTTTTCCAGACAATCCCAAATTTTTGTTTGCTATTCAGAAACGGATATTAACAAAACATATTAAAAAACACATGTCTATTTTTTGAATGTGATTTTGATGATCCCCATCAGGGACGATCAGCAGATGCAGTGAGATGGCTATCGAAACATGTGGAACCCCTGGAGGGAATAGGAGACACATTGGAAGCAATGGGCTACTGATTGGACATTGGTGATTTGCGGGAACATTTTGGAAGGGCAACCACCAATTCCAAACAAAGCACACTCAACGCATGGATAAGACTCCCCATGATACCCTCATGGTAAACTAACATAGCTATAGACAATGGCCCATTTATAGTTGATTTACCTATAAAAAATGGTGATTTTCCAGTTCGCAAACTGTAAACGTTTACCAGGCCGGGTATTCCCCATGAATTCTGGAGCTCTGCCGAGAGCCAGGATTACTTGGACTTCCATCGATCTGCTCGGGCCAAGCTGTTAGAGCAAGCGACGAAAAGTGGCTATAAAGGACAGGGTCAGCAGGGCTTGAAAAAACTGTCGGGCCGCTGTTGGTTGGTGATTAGTTCGGGAGTTATACTAGTTGGATTCTAGTAATCAGGTAATCAGTTATGGGAATCCATATGAACCAACCAGTACAAGTAAAATGGAATGACGTGGGGTTTTGAACACTGGTCAACTGGTCGTGCAGTGCATGTTTGGGGATGATAGGGGATGGGTCATGGGGTCATCAGCTCGAACGTTAACCATGGATTAGTAAAATCTCACTTTATCAACAGGGTGTATAGAAAATATATAGAAGTTAAAATAGTACATAATATTATCACTATTTTTGGGGTGTTGCCACCCTCAAGCAATAGTCAGGGTTTGGACTCATCCGAGCTTGGCATTATCGACGATGATTCCAACAGTTATCAAATGTTATAAGCCAACAGAAACCTATGGCACATCAGATAGAAATTGTGGTTTCATGAAATAGGGCCTACCCCAAAATCAATCAGCATTTAAATCGGATTTTCCATTATATGTATATATAAACCACCCAGCTATTGGGGTACCCCTGTTAGGAAAGCTCCATCCCCATATCCCATGAATATCCCATGACTAGGGGCGCCTCCAGGCCCTTTGCCGAGAATGCTGATCTATTGTTGCTCCGCGATGGGTTTCTGCGGTGGACATGGTGACCGTCTCAATGGGCTTCTGAGCGTCTTCCTCATGGCGGCAGCTCAGCGAAGTTTCGTGGGAAACGTCCTGGGGTCGGTGGTGGCAGAAATGATGGGAAATGATGGGAAATGATGGGAAGAAGAATATCAATCCATGATATTCCATCACTTCGGGATTTTAAGATTAACATAGATTAAGGCGACGATTATCGTTGGATTCCCATGAAATTCCCATGAAATAGGATGGATGACCATAACATATATATATATATACCATGCGTTGACTTAGCACATATGGTGACTTAATGGTGATTTAACTAATGGCATGGGATTTAGCGAGTTCAAATTGTCATAATCCCATCCCCCTGGAAAGCCGCAGAAGTTGCCTATTGTATCAGGCTACTGACTGGCGTAGAAAAGCCCATTTTTTGTGTCACTTTGCAATTTCTCAATTTCTTTTTTGGCACTTCATCTGTTGGTGCAACATGGTCGGCAAAACTGCGAAAAATAAGTGCACATTTAAATCCAATAAGCCAGGGTTCTGGTTGGGGGCTATTTCATATTTGGGGGGAAGGGATTAACAGAAGTGAGTTAGCAAACCCAACTATGGGTAACTATGGGTAAGTATGGGTAACTATGGATAACTATGGGTAGCTAGGTGGTAAACTATAGTAAGCTTATTTGTACTTCGGGGACTAATTGTCAATTGATTTGCAAATAAGTAAGCTTATAGTTGAACCTAATGATTAAACACTTAAATCCCGATATATATATATATTTTATATAATATATATATAATATATAATATATATATATATGGGATGGTTGGTGCGCTGGTTGGTGGAATGGTTGATTTACTGGCTGGTGGGATGGTTTTTCCGGTGTAGGATGTCAGAGAAACTGCCTGATATGTGAAATCGCAGAAACACATTGTCGAACGAAATGTCAGGACACAGGTCAGGAGATATGCCAGGATATATCAGCGAAATTGCAAAACAGATGTCCGATAAATTTTCTATATATATATATACAGTAATTACATGTATAGTCATTTTTTGTCAGAACTTTTCAGAAGAATTATGAGAACAGATGTCAGAAAACCTGTCCAAATATGTGTTGCAAAGTATGGCAGCATTGTTTTGTAAGAATTGGTCAGGGCAGGGATCACTGTAAAGATATCCTCAGAATTTGACGCTCAGAACTGGCTGTCGAAGGTAGTGTTGTTTGTTTCTTCACCGGGGAAACAATTGTTTTCAGTCTCAAAAAGAACAACAAAAAACCACTCACCACAAATTTCAAGCACCGTTTTTATTATTTGTCTGACCTGGTCCAATTTACTCGTGCTTTCAGCAAAAAAATCAGCCAAAGCTGGGCCCCTGGGCTCCACCGGGCTCCACCGGGCTCCACCGGTGCTTTGTTTCGGGGCTGCCTTCATCACATCACCAGGATCCAGGATCGGATAGTGACCCATGATGGCCACCATCCTGAAGAATCCCATTCTGAATGGCAACAGTTTTTGTCCCTTACTTGGCGAAGGGTAAATCACCACCTGCCATTTCTTTCAAGCCATATCTGGTTGGTGGTGAATTTAAGATGTTGAAAAAACCATCCCTTAAATTTATGTGTCATCATCCCATCTACATCTATTGCTAAGGCCTATTGCTATGGTTTGTCAAACCTGGATTAACAAACTCCAAACGGTTGCGATTTTTTTTGTGGGGGGGGTACCAAGTACTGGTATCATATTCTCACCATTAAGGGAGGGTACCTCGATAACTCATAAACCATAGTGACAATGTCAAACCATGGTTTATTAATTATTGCGGTAATTATTTATGTATTATCATTACTTACTTATCAATAGTAATTATGTATTAACTATTTTTACGTCAAAACCAAAAGGGGTGACTAATGTTGTTAATCATATGGTTGAGATGAACTAACCATGATTGACCATCCAATTATCACTATTGTTAATATTACCAGAATTGGATGCTAATTGATTGATCACCAAAACTATATCAATGATGAACATTCATGATGATCACTTGTGATATGAGTCATTTATTAATTATTTCACATGATTAAATATGAATGATGATAATGATATATTTATGATTAATGACTAACCTGTTAATAATCATCTAATCATTTATCAATGACTAACTGTTCAGAATAATGATCAATAGCCCTAATTTTAATGTTTCATATATTCCTACTATGATATTCATTAAGCATATCGTTGAAGCCTGGCTTGACAGGTGGCCTCTCGCAGGGCCTTCTTCATCGATGCGGCACGCCACTGGGGCTATGGTTCATGGCATTGACGAGTTTTTTTTGGGGGTTTCCATAAATGGGATACCCTCTGGTTATGACTAACATAGCCATGGTATAGATGGCCCATAGAAATAGATGGTTTACCGTTCTTAAAAATGGGTGGATTTTCCATGGCTATGTTAAATAATCAGAGGGTACTCCAAAAATTGATGGTTTTCAATGGAACATCCTGTATAGAAATAGATGATAAAATGGGGTACCCCCATGCCATGCATTGGAAACCTCCATATGTTTCAGAGAGGTTAAAACCGGCAATCAGATCCAAGCAAAAGTTGTTTCCAAGAACTTCAAAAACAAACAACGAAGAAACCGATGAAGAAAAATACGCATGGTTGAATTAGTTGAAACAAATTCGGGCTGCAACAATAAGGAAGAAGGAATGACACCTGGGAGGGGATGTTTCACATCTTGCACTTAGGTCCTGTGCCTATGCATTTGCTGCTGCATCCCCGAAGCGCGCTGTCGGTTTGGGCGGCGATGAATCGGTCAGTGCTGTGATCTTTTCCAGAAAAAACCATGAAAAAACTGGAACAGATATCAACAGATCACGTGTGTGTTTCTGAATTTTGATCTTGTTAAACTCATGAAAGATATCTGAACAGTTTTTAAAAAATGTTTTAATTATACATTGCTTATTTACGTTCTGTCTTTTTTTTAAAAAATAGATGTTTACTCACCGTGAAAAAACAGGGCGTCCGGATGCCTGTGGTGCGATGCTGGAGAACGCCGAGCTTCTGGGCCGGAGTTGTGGTAGGGCGAGTTGTGGTAGGGAATGGTGACCCCCTGGTAAACTAACAACATAATTGTTGGTTTAATGGAAATTCATAGTGATTTATATTGGTTTAATGGAAATTCATAGTGATTTATATTGATTTCATGGAAATTCATAGTGATTTATATTGATTTCATGGAATTTCATAGTGATTTATATTGATTTAATGGGATTTATAGTGATTCAATGGGATATGAATGGGATATACCCTCTGGTAAACAACAAAAAACGATGGAAAATCCAGCATTTTTACTGGGAAAACTCACGATTTCTATGGCCATGTTCAAGTTCGCGAACTGTTAAATTACCAGAGGGGTACTGGTGATGAATGGTTGAGAATAGTAATGGCGATGAATGGTGACTCATGGAGAACAATGGAGATACATGGAAATTATTGATGTGGTAAACCCTAAACTCTAAACCCTAGGTAAACCATACCTTCAACCAACCATTTGGGGATGATTTGACGTCATACAAAATTGAGGCTGGAAAATCCTCTGCAAATGGAGGTGCCTAGCTGGGAACATCATCAAACTACGGTAATTATGGAGGATTTTCCAGCAAACCATGTTCAATTACCAGAGGTGTATTGCTATTCATTGTATATTTTATTAAATTTTATTGTTCTCATATGAATCATATCTCTGATTCTTGTCACTTGCATTCCAACTTTAGGTTGGTAATTCTGGTGGATAAGACTCCCATCATGTCCAGGGATATACTCCAAGTCCATCCTGATCCCAAAACTTGGGTTGAAAAATAGAGGGACCCCAATCAGGTTCTTCTTCTGTGCATACTTGGATACCCGGCCTGGTAAACATACAAATAACGATTGAACATGGCCATTGAAATAGTGGATTTACCCATGAAAAATGGATAAAGATGCTGGATCTTTCCAGTTCGCTATGTTAGTCATAACCAGAGGGTATGTTCAGTTCCACTCACAAATCCACAAAAAAATCACCATACTTTCGGGGCCTCATATCCCACTCCAGACATGGGCGAATGGGGATCGTTGCCTTCACTGAGGTTTCTTCTCGATTGGCGGACACACGGTGCAGTCGCCTTGGCTGGCCGCAGGAGCTTTCAGTTTCTGGCAAGGAATTGCTCTAGGTAGTGGAGGATAGTTTCCTTGTACTGTGGGTAAAACAATGTCATTTTTACCACCCATGGCTGGGAATGGTAAGTTTATACCACCTATTTATGGTAATTTGGGGGATGGTGTATTGTTATTGTTTATTGTTTTACCCACATTATTTCTGTTTTGTCTCTGAGATGATTTGGGCTTATCTGAACATGGGGAAATTAGAGGTATTTACATGTATTTACCAGCAAAAATGGTGATGGAATGGGGGAGCCAATTTTCAGACCACATTTGCGTTGCGGTTGGTGGTAGGTACTGTGGGGATTTGACGCGAGATTTGAGGACCAACTACAACGACCGCTACAATGCCCGATCTCGGCCTGTTTGGGCAGTGTCACCCACTTCAATGGTGATGACATGTTATAGTCACCTTTTCATGAACAGTTGAGCGAAAAACGGCGACTTTGAAAATTGAACTTAGAAAATAAAATGGACTTTAAAAATAAAATGATCTTCTATGATCCAGTATCTGAAAACATCATGGTATTCCCATTGTATTCCCATTGTATTCCCATGGATTTCTTATCGCAGCCAGGATTTGGTGGCTGAATTGCCATGGATTTTAGGGCAAGAAGAGGAGCAGGTTGTGGTGATGCTCGGGATCCCCAGGGGCAGTGGGGGTACCAGTTCTCATCCAGTGGACCTGGTGACTTGGGATACCGGGATACCCATATTTTAGGAAACCTCCATATCATTTTAGTCCATATTTTAACAAAGAAAGTGTGAATAAGTATTAGAACTTCTGGAAAATGGTTGAATAAGCATGAATAAGCAACAAAACATGTGCTGACATGTTGCAATTGTGGAGCCAATGATGGGATTTTTTGTGATAGCTATCATGGTGGATATGATCCAATAATCCAATGATCCAGTCGGTGGATTCCGATGTTTTTTTACATGATACCATCTGGTAATTTAACATAGCTATGGAAAGATCCAGCATGTTTATCCATGTTTGATGGGTAAATCCACTATTTCAATGGCCATTTTCAATAGCTATTTGTATGTTTACCAGAGGGTATATCCCATTAATATCCCATTGATTCACCAAAAAAATCCCATTAAATCCCTATAAAGTCCCATTGACCACAACGTAAAATCCCCTAGAGGGTAGGTATCAGCCATTGGACATCAATTCAGCCATTCAGAGTGGGATCATGATCCCAAGTGACCCTTTCCCCACGGCAGCCGCCACGAAGGCACAGCAATCAGAGGGTCACCGCAGCAGTGCTGCAAAGTCCAGAGGCACCCGTGGCGTGTGACGATGGGCGCTGGTGATGTGATATATATATATGGGGATATATGCATGTTTATTTGTTTAATGGGAAAACGCATAATATAATGGATATGTGATGAATTGGGTATATATATATATGTATTATGGGATGATAAGATCAGTTTGTGATGACTATCATAGACAAATTATATCCAGCGCAATGTGGTTTATGATCAATAAACACCACAATTTATAAACAACATAATCATATTCACTAACAATACAAACACAGTTAATAAAAGTTCTCCATATGGAAGTTTCTTAAGTCATGGGGGTACCCCCAGCTATCATCCATGTCTAGATCGGATTTGCCCTGAAATAAACCATCCAGTAGGGGTATCCCCATTTGTGGAAACCTTCATATGCGCCTTTTCAATCCTTTTCACATGTTCAATTGCTTGGTGAACATCATTTTTCTTGATATTCAAGCACGGAAAAAAAAACACGGATGACGGGATGACGGGACGACCCCCAATGACTTCCCCCGGATTTTCCGGAAGTTTCTAGGCGCAAGCTCTGATGGGTCCCAGGGCCAAGCAGCTCCTAGGGAGGCGAGAGGCAGTGGTCGGAAAGGGGCGACAGGAACACCACGGAACACCAATGGGCTACTAATCAACTACTAATCAACTGGCAATGGCATGTGGCAGGTCATGCTTAGTACATCTTAGTGCCATATAAACCCTTTTGATTTGGAGCGTTTGTACTTGTGAGCCCGAGCAACATCCAGCATTATATAGTGACTATAGGGTTTTTATTGTTTTTTCCAGCGTTTTCTCCAGCGTTTCGTTGTCATGATGGGTTGCCCGAATGCTGCTCCCAGATGACCACCATAGGCCATACCTCCACGCTGCGATGCTCGAATTACTCTTCGAACCCTCCGAGTTGCTTGCACAGCGACACCAAGAGGCGCTTGAACATTCATGACACGATGCAGGGTGATGGCGAAATCACAGTGGTGGTGGTGGTGGTGGTGGTGGTGGTGGTGGTTGTTGTTGTTGTTGTCGTTGTTGTTGTTGTTGTGGTGGTGTTTGATCTGTTTGTGATCAGCTTTATACATGTTGTTCTGAAAATCGTAAAACGTGTCTTAATCCATTTTATAGCCAGCCCTCAAGAAGATAGGAACATGTTTTGGGATGGTCTAGTTGATGCTGGGGGTTGCCAAAAAATCCCATGTTTGACTTTGAGTCATTAGTTCAACTCTTTATCATGTTTCCCGGTGTCCATGAATCCCTGGTTTGTGCTTAAAACCCTATCTTACTTCAACTCGTATATGTTTGAGCAATTCTCCACCAGCCTATGGCCAGGTCTTAGAGGCTGGGCTGTCGATGTTGTGGTTACCCTCTGGTAAACATACAAAAAACTATGGAACATCACCATGTTTTATGGGTAAATCCACTACAAATGGCCATTTTCAATAGCTATGTTAGTTTACCAGAGGGTAGTGAGTTGGAATTGTGTCTCGCTTTCAGAAAACCATGCGAGGTATTGCATGGCAACAGGTCTTTCGATGATCTTTTTCTGGCACAAAATGACGCCACAAAAAGGGCACAGAGTGGCACGGTGTTTCCCGATTTTGCCGTTGTTCGATGAACAGAACGGATTCGCCGTGGCGAAAGAAAGATCTGGTTCCGTCGGCTCTTTTTTTTGAGAAATAGTGAGTGGCTATACCCTGAATCCTTGATGCTGAAGTTTCTTCAAGTGGGTGATCTCCAAGTCACCATGGTTTTTAATTTCTAACACAGTCTAATTGTTGCATATGTTTGGATACATCCATTTGCATGATTTAGGGCTAATTACCCCCACTTTGGAAACATCCATATTTTTGCAAAGTATTTGGCGGGAAATCGCCCATGTTAACGGAAAGACGCAAACATCGATGGAAGTTCTTCCGAAACTCCCCATGATAAAATTTATGGATGGCTGGATGGCTATGACTCAAAAATTTAGCATGGGACCAGAGATTTGAATATATTAGTTTTACCATGTATTTACCATGTATTTATTGGGGTACCCAATTTTGACCCGTACTCGGATGATGTTCCATTACATCCCAACTAGGAATGACCAAGGCCCGTAGGAATGTGATGCTAGAATCCATGGGAAAATCCCCTGGTTTCATCATCTCCACTTCGTATCTTAACCACCAATGACCATTGAATGGTCAGTTGTAACAGCCCATAACTTTGTTGCTTTGCTCGTTAGTCATCATTCACCACTATTAAAGTATTAACCACGGTTAACCATTATCAGACATCATTGATCCCCATTAGCCATCATTAATCATCATAAAGCATCATCAATCACTATTAACCTTGGTTGGCCATTATCAAGCATCATTCGTCATCATTAACAACCATAAAACAACCATTATTCACCATTAGTGACTATCTATTTAAACCACCATCAAATTATTCTATGACCTGAGAATCATATCACTAATCATGATTAATCATCATCAATCATCATTACTGGGTGGTTTGGAACATGTTTTTTTCCCACATATTGGGAATAATGATCCCAACTGACTTTCATATTTTTCAGAGGGATTGAAACCACCAACCAGATTTTCTCAACTGATATCAATTGATTAATCATCATTTTCTCATTTTTTAACTAAAGTTTTTCAGAGGGGTGGCTCAACCACCAACCAGATTAACAATTCTTGAGCATCACTGCGAGGCTGCCTTGCTGGGGCGTCGGAAACTCATTGCAGTGCACTTCCGGGCGGGCGACCAGTCGCCTCAGAGGTGGGGAAGAACTTGGATGATTCTCCGATAGAAGAATTTGATGGTGGTTTACATAGATAGCTACCAATGGTTAATAATGGTTAATAAGTGTTATTAAGTGTTAAAAGTCGTGTTAATACGTTTTAATACGTGTTAATACGTGTTAGTAATAATAATAATAATGATGATGATGATGATGGTGATGATGATGATGATGGTGATGGTGATGATGGTGGTGATGATGATGATGATGATGATTCAGATTCATGGTGATGATGATGATGGTGATGATGATGGTGATTCATGATGGTGATTCATGATGAATGATGTTGTTGCTCATGGTTAATAATGGTTAATAATGGATAATCATGGTTTATTTTTGATGGTTAACGAGCATTGATGATGGTTATTGATGAATTGATGATGGTTAATCATTGTCAATGATTGCTATTTGACTGTTGATGATGGTAATATTGGATGATATACCATCATCAATAAACAGGTTATGCTAATGGAATTGTATGGATGTTGATGTGACTTTAATGGGCTTCCTTTAGTGGGATGTTATGGATTTAAATGGAATTTTAGTGAGATTTTAGTGGAATGTAATGGGATCTTCCTCAATGTTAGTGAATCCTTATGGGATTTTAATGAGATCGTAACCGTATATCATTTTTCATGAGATTTTAATCGGATTTCATGGAATTTTAATTCGGTATAACTGAGATATTAGTAGAATATTTCATGATAATGCTATGGGATTGTGTGTTTAGCTGCTTATAAACCTGTCTAGCTAGTTGGGAACGGCGCTGATAGGTGCCTGGTGGTTTTAAGGGGGTGAGCGTGAATTTCCCATTGGAATTGCGTATGCAGCCTTGCACGCCTGTTTTTTGACGTCCCAAAACTACTTCAACCATTGAACAATTTGCTCATGGCTGCAAATTTCTCTGAATTATTGCTGCGCAGCTTTGTTCTGTGCCACATCCATTGCCAGACCCTTTGCTCCAATTTTGAGGAGTGGGTCACCAAGTCACCAGTGCCTTTTTTTTTGGAAGCTTCCTTGGGAAGCCAACACTTCAACGATTTCCAATCTGAATCAGTGGTCTGTGTTCCACTGATGTTCGACAATCCTTTGGGCACCTTACGAATTGTGGAAGCATATTCTTTACGCTGATGATTCACTTGAAAACACAGAACTTTCAAAACCTTCGCAGATTTGGGCCATGCACGAGCACCATCAGCATAGATAGCAGTAGGCCTTTTGAAGTTGACGCTTACTGTCAACGCGTTGATAGTGCATTAAAGTACAGCTGGAGAAACGTTTGCTAGCAAACTTTTAGCCTACCTAGTCTTGCCAAAACCAAACAATGCTTGTGTAAGCCTCGCCCAAACCTGGCATGTACGTGCAGCGCAACTTGCACAAACAAATTAAGTTCAGCCCGGCTCTTGGATAACATCCTGTATCCAAACCGTGCATTAAAGCGCACCCGCGCAACACACTTCCAAAAACGAAGTCATGCCCGGCTCTTGGATATCGCACCTCGTATCAAAACCGTGTAGCGTCAAATCAAACCCTGTTTTTGTTTTCTGTTTAAACAAACACAGCCATGTCCTGTTTGTTTCTTGTGGTTTGATGTCTTGCCAGCAAACATGCTCCACATTCCACTGATGGCAAAAAGAAACCATATGAATTTATTTCTCAAGTTGCCTTTTTGCATCAAGGGATTTTTTTTCGATTCCCACCCGTTGTGCCAACTCCCACCCAGGGATTCCATAGTGACGCATGCAAGCTCCCAACATTGTTGACTTTGCAGTGGCAACTTCAATTGGAGTCATGTTTTCCAAGGCCTCGAAGCCGATACGCGTGTGAAGCAGTTCGAGGAGATTGCAGCAGCTTGTTTCATGCTGCTCCAACATCTCGAGCCTCCATATCTCAAGAGTGTGTTTGATGTGTGGGTGACCACCACTTCGGCTCTCGCCGCGCTTGAACGCACTCTTTTTCCGCATGACCCGGTGCAGACGCCGTCCCATCTCAGCTTGCCGCCTGGGTGGCGACCTTTGTCTGCAGTGTGTGAGCCTGAATTTCGTGTCCATCAACCTTTGCTGCATACGGCCCGACAAAATCTTGAACTTTTCAGGACATGGTTTCAAGGGCACTACGACTTGCACCTTCACAACGAAACCCTTTCGATGCTGGATGACGCTCTGTTACTTATGCAAGCTGCCGAGCACTTCCTGCATTTGGACCCTGCGTCTGCACCCCAACCAGCCAGCGACGTTCCCGATTCAACGGGAGGCCTTGACTCAGAGCCCACAGCAGCTCCGACGATCCCACATCGTCAATTGCCACCTAGTGACCCTTGAGGGTAAAAGTCTGACATGATTGCGTGGCTGCTGCAACCTTGGCACAGTGCAGCAGTGAGACCATGGAGACAGCCTGGGGTTCCAGGCATTTTTGAATGCAGAGGGTCACATACAGTGATCCCCCAATTATGGATGATGATGGCCGTGGATATTTTTCGAATAAGGCCAATGCGGCCCTTGCACTTTGGACAACTCCCACTGTTGTCGGACAAAAAAGTTGTGTGACCGCTCAGCAGATGTTTCACTGCAGTGATTCGTTTTTGGAGTTTTTCGTTTGGTGCATTTTCTTTTTGTTTCCATCATGTAACGAGGAGGTATTGACTGGTAGGCGACGTAAGCAGGAATTTAAAGCTGAAAGAAGCTTTGAATTTTGGATCTCATCCCATGATTCTTGCGGTGGACGGCTTTTGGGCAAGCAAACCTAGAATGCCGGTGTTGAAATAGACGAAAGAACTGCACATATTGGAACATCTTCCGGTGGGCCTATTGTCTCAAAACCTGCAACTTTTTTCTGGGCGTAACATCATGAGCGTAACATGAACGTTAACATCCCCCCCCCCCCCCACCCCCCCCCCTCCTAAAAAAAAAAAAACAAAAAAAAAAAAAAAAAAAAAAACCCCGCGCCCCCCCGCGCCCCTGGCCACCAGATCGGAAAATTTTACCCAAACCCCCGAAATTACCCAACACAAAATGGTAAAAACCCC
>Ga0126342_10003183_pt1 | contig 26837 bp, 19 predicted proteins | sample Cyp1metagenome_FD_92528 | JGI IMG/M metagenome (GOLD analysis project Ga0126342, IMG submission 92528) | Coral microbial communities from Lord Howe Island, Old Settlement Bay, Australia - Cyphastrea 1 metagenome | ecosystem: Host-associated > Invertebrates > Cnidaria > Coral ...
GAACAGATGTGAAGATGAGAAGATGAGATACAGATGTGAAGATGAGAAGATGTGAAGATGAGAAGATGAGATACAGACCCCCACTATTGGAAGAACCCTGCGCTCAGACGCTCTCGGGAAAAAATCAGGACCAGACGTGAAAGGGGGAAGCAGTTGCAACTTGAAGTGGGCTATTTTTTTTTGATTTGGGAATTGAGTAGAAGTTCTCCGTAGCCACTTTGGCTCAAGAGGGCCTGGTTTTGCAACACCTAGCTGGATCTGTGTTAGGTATCCATAAAGGAAATACATACCACTTTTTGGTACGATGAACGTATATATATATATATATATATAACATATATACATGTGATATATGTATTTGTATGCATACGTGGATAACCGTGGACACACATATATATATACACACATACATGCACTTGTTTCCATGCACATCATCGTTGATTTCTCACATCGCTGTGTATCGCAGGTCCTGAGCTTTCTGATGGGAAACCATGTGGAGGACCGCAACTGGTGATTTTCGCCATCATGTGTTGATAATCAACAGGGTTGGTTTACCTGTTTTTCGGTCAAAACAAAGCTGGCATTAACAAAAGATGGCTCAATCTTGGTGAAGAGGAAGTGAAAAGAGACTATTCCCTGCTGAGACATGTTTTGCGATAGGGTCTTCTAAGGTTCTCGAAATTGAAAGGGGTCAAGATTTGCTGTGCAGAGGGCATAGAGGACCTTCTGGTTCTCATAATCTGGATAGGAAATGAGGACCGTAAATCGTCCCAACTTTTTTGCCCCACTTCGACCCATCCCTGGCCATTTTTTCCAATGAAAATATGTGGATGATTCATCCCGACACTGCCCACCGCACGAGTAAGAAGGTCTGACCTCACCTTGACATGGGAGACACTTCTGAACCGATCCATTGTTTACTCTTAGTGACCATTCTTGGATTCCAGTAACATTTTGCAATGGATTTTCTTATTCTTTGAATAAATACTTGGATTTGCTGAAGAAATACCTGGATTTTCCATGATTTTCCTATTTTTCCAATCGGTTGATATGCCTTTTTTGGAATCCCAACAGGATCGTTTCTTGTTTCTTCTACATATACATATACATATACATATACATATACATATACATATACATATACATATACATATACATATACATATACATATACATATATATCTATCTATGTATCTGGATGAATTACAACGACCTCACTTGGACGTCACTGGAATGGTTGTTCAGGGTAGTGAACCATTATTCATATCTTTTTAGAGGAAACCCATGTTTTCCATCTTCTCCATTTTGTGTTTGCAATCGTTGCGTTGCTGGCGATGTTCCGCCTATGAGACCTGCGAGGGAAATGAGCCCTACACCGACCATCCGGGACCTGCGAGGGGATGTAAAGTCACAAACTTTCCTCGCCGAAACGGGATATTTCACTGAAAAAAACAATGGTTGTTTCAATCCTAAACTTCTGGATACTTTTGGATAATTTTGGGGCAACCCTTTGGTAACCAAACATGGCAACGGAACGTCAACTTTTTGGTTCGATGATTTCCCAAGCTATAAAATCACATTTATATAGGATGTGCAATTGCCATCTTTTTTGACCAGATGGTATATCCCATTATAAACCCGTTATATAAATCCCATTACATCCTATTAACATCCATTCACCCCACGTATGGTTGATAAGGCCCATCAATAGGGTAGCCCAAGCTGGCCCAAATACCCATCTTGTCCGTGCGGCAGACCACCCGCAAGACCAGCCCTGATTGTACCTTGGATAAAAACGACGTGTGGGACGGAGTTCTGTGGTGAATGGCACGACTGGTTTCAGCAAAGGAGGGGAGCAATGTAGGTATGGGTCAGCGAAAAACCTGCTACTCTGTTTACTTATCTCCTCATTCCAACAGCCGTATCGGCGGCACAACCCATTCCAACGTTGTAGAAAGATGTGACATTGTGTGACATTTTGAACTTGGTGAGCCCGGGGCCCGGTTATACCCATCGAACGGTTCCAAATTTCCTTGTTGACATTGCACTTGCCTGAGCGCCTGAAATCTACTTCTTTTTGATGCCCTTAGTTTAGCTACATAATTCCATTTTGTTTGGTTATTTGCCCATTACTTTTAGTGTTTGTGCTAATTACATTGATGGTGATGTTGGATGCATATAGCGATACACCGATACACCTGATATAATACCACAATTATATAATATGTATATATATAGATATTCCACGATATACCACTATATACCATGACATACCATGATACAGCATGAATTCCCATAACACACCATATTTTACCATGGTATACCATGATATATTGTGATGTCCAAGATATAATCGTTAAATCACCGTTGGATAACATCACACCCTGTTGGTTGTACATCCATTCTTTCCATGTTTTGAGACTCTTGAGCCATGGCTTGAAGGCTTGATATTTTTCATGGTGGAAAGAAAGACCCATGGCGTGAAAGACACATGGTTACCAAGTTGATGACATCAGCTTTGGGATCAACTCTAAATTGGAATCAGGCTGGTTATACACCCTACAAGTGTATATCAATCCAAATTCTGATGACCAGAGTGTGCATTGATGAGTCTGATTCAGATCATGTCATCTCTGGACTCTGATATTGGAAGTCTCCCAAATATCGGATTCTTTCAAACCAACAGGGAGAATATGATGATCTTATTCCAGTGTCAGTTTTTGTTTCACTATCAGCGTCCCACCCGCGGCACCGAGGCTTGATTCTGGCGGACCTGGAGAATGTGGAGGCAGCCGCCACCGCCATGGTACTGCAAGGCGCGGCCGTCGCGTCGCGTCGCGTCGTCGCGAGTCGGGCCAAGCGATGGCTCAAAAAATTGCCCAAAGCGTTGGCGAATCAAAGAATTGATGGGTTTAAGGCAGTTTACCCTCTGGTGAACTAACATAGCAATGGAAAATGGCCATAGAAATAGTGGATTTTCCCATTAAAAATGGTGGATCTTTCCATTGCTATGTTAGTTCACCAGAGGGTAAACCACAGGACATTTGGATACTTTTTTGAGTTGGATCGGGATTTTCGATGCTGGCGCATTCAAAATGTGGGTCAACCTGGGCCGATGTCTTGGGTTTCGATTAGAAACACGAAAGTTGGTTGATGCTTTTTTGTATCCTACAACAAGAGGGGTCCCAAGAAACATATATCCAAAAAAACATGGACACAAAAACTATATGTTTTTTTGCTTTGTTCGGGGTGCCTAGCCGAGATGCCATGATGGGATGTCATCTCAAACTTGGCCATCCAACAAGAATTTTCTGATCTCAGGGTCCCAAATTTTCTGGGGCAGCTCAGGGCCAGAAAGCTGTAGATATGGTGTAGTTTAGCTCAAACTTCGTGGAGTTTGAAGGTGAGGTAGGATGGTTTGCAGATTGAACGTCTCCTTGTTGATCCAAGACATACTGAAAAATTGCTGCAAGATTCTGGGATTTTGCGCACTTTTCAGGTTGGGATACCCTCTGGTTATGACTAACATAGCCATGGAAGCCATGGCCCATTGAAATAGATGGTTTACCGTTCTTAAACATGGCTGGATCTTTCCATGGCAAACTGTTAGTCACAACCAGATGGTAAATCAAATGCCAACAGTAGTGGCTGGTCCATCAACCTTTGGACTTGATGTGACTTGAGTCATCCCGTTTTAAGCCAGAAAAGTGGTGGCCCAAGGGAACGAATCTTCAGCGGAATTCGACCTGTTTCTACTCCCAAATATATATATATATATAGGTGAATTTTTCGATGTGTCCGCCGGATTTGCCCTTCAATTCTCGTAACTGGCACTGTGTTCTTGATAGTTCTGAATTATATCGCATGATTCTCCACTTGGTATATCTTGGTTACTGTATACATATACAGAATATATATATATATACACCTTTTAGTTACTAGAAGTACCACTACATATCCCATAAAGTGGCGGAGTTTTGGCCATCAGATACAATGTCCCACTCTTAGTTTAGATATGTTTAGATTCAGGTATCGCCACCCGATCGCAGCATATGATATGTCCCTTTCAGGGTACCGTCTGGGTGCCAGGTTTATTCATAGCCATATATTATCCATATGAGTATCCATATTAACCATAGTAAGTGTAGTTCAGCATAGTATTATCAACATAGTAAGTAACCCATCTAGGGATCTGATATTGATTAATCACAGATCCAATAAGATACATATCAAATTATATATATATATATATAAGTAGATACACACATATATATATATATATACATATGTATATATATATACATATATATATATATGTATATATATATACATCCATGATGTATCCGTTATATGGAATGATATCCATTGCCATGGCCCGTGGCAAGTTCTACCATTGGCCACGTTGCCACGTTGCCACGTTGACACGTTCGCCAGGATTGATGGCCCCCTTGCTTCAACAGCAGACCTGCGAGGAAGTGCGACTTGGCGAAGAAGCGATCCGCACTATCCCTGAAAATGGCCTGGAAAGGTAGGTGAATCGTTATATATAGAGTATATGTGTAGTATATGTATAATATAATATATAATATATGTATAGTAATGTATATATATATATAATATATATATATACATAATATAATTATAATAGTTCTATCGTTGATTTATCCAGATGATCGCCAAGTTCTTGGGTAATCGTAATCTCAGTCATCCCTCCATGGCCTGGACTGTCGACTTTTCCGCCGAGGGAAGTCTGGGAGGAGAACACGGTTCCCAAGGAAGTGATGTACGTCCTGTTGGTGTGTAGCCACTGGGCAGGATGCACAACGCCATGGATGGATGGCAGCAAAATATGAGCCAAACTGGGTGCAAAAATCAGAAAGACATCTTATGGTTCATGAAAATCCAGCTATTGGGGTAGCTCCAGCTATTAGGACACCGAATTTTTTTTTCAGATATTCTTGACTTCCGAAGTGAAGAATTGGTGCTGACCACGCGTGCCCTCGTGAACACAAGAATTCAACGAGTTGCCCGATCGGGCCTTTTTGTGTTCCCGACTGCCCCAGTGGGGGTTTGCTGATTTTTCATTCCATCTCTATATGGATGATGTTCATCTGTCTATGCCAGCAAGTTTTTGAACAATGTACATCAATGTACTGTGTTTACTTTTGACAAGGTTGACAGACAATTGTATTTCTTGTCATTTTTGTGGGTGAAATACCCCATGTGGGACACAAATTAGGCTTGACTATGCTTTATGGAATATATATATATATATGTATCTTTAGTTGGCTTAATAGTTGGTCGGGTTCGCATTGAGCAATTGCCATCTTAGTTCACCCAATGACTCTGTACGGAAATACTGTATCCAAGAATCTTCTGGCTTATACATGGCCAGTTATCGACCTGATGTTCAGTATTTGTCGATGATTTTCTATCCAATTTTCCAAGATCATATTGTTATATGATATTCATTTTTATAGCTTCCCATGACATATTATCCATCTGTGAGCAATAATTGATATATATATATATGGTGATTATTTACAATTATTGATACCAATCGTTATAAGTCTAAACCAGTCACTAACAATTTGTCAACATTATCATATCAATAACCATTCAAATTTTCGGACCAACTTTTGATTTATCACTTATTTGCTACATACACACACAATATTCCCCATTACCCTCTGGTGAACTAACCATTAAATCCCATTAAATCCTATTAAATCCCATTAAACCACCATTAAACCACCAACATTTCCCATTAATCACCATTGATCACCATTAATCACCATTAATCACCATTGAATCACCATTAAATCCCATTAAATCACCATTATTCCCCATTATCTATGGCTTATGAAAACCCACCTTCGTCAGATTTCCTCGAGGCGACGGCTGTTTCGAGACCCAGGGCTTCGCGAGTTGGTTGTTGCAGCTGCGGTCGCTGAACGGCGCGCAGGACTGGTCAGAAGGAGAATGGGGACTTTGCGTTTTTTTTTTGGTGCCCAAAAAAGTCCAATACAATATATATATATATACATACTATGCTGTATATATATATATATATATCTATATATAATACTATATTATATTATATTATATAATATTATATTAATATATATATATTATATATATATATATTTATACATAACATACATATACAATTATGTAAGTACATCTGTATTACGCCAAGTCTGGGGATAGCCAGTTTCACAGCCATCCAGTCGCAGTTTGATCGCGGTGAAATCACCGAAATGTTTCCAGTTTTGGTCCAGATAAATCCCAGTTTCTGCGAAAATGCCATGAATGGATGTTCCTCAATGGCCATTAATGGGATATTAACATAAAAAATTGGGATATTAATGGCCATTAATGGGATAAATCCCAGTTTTGGTCCAGAGATATCCCAGTTTTTTTTCATTTCTGCTGGTTAAATCCTCTGCTGGTTTTGTCGGGAATTCTGAAAAAACCATGACGCCCTGATATCCAACAATCCCAACCACCACCACTTAGGTTTACATGTTGTCAGAGTCACAACTAGCTAAGTGGTTCGTAAGTGGATTGTAACCCTTCAAAAGACTGGGATGTATTGGGATATACCTCAGTTGCCAACCACATAGCAAAATTCGGTAACATCTAAAACTATGATTCCATTATGAATGATGCTTATCCAGATCCCAGACGTCATATATCACAATTATTGTTCACGTTGACCTCATCGTTCGCATCCTGGATTCTAATTCTTACGTCTATTGGAGACTGCGGTATATCTCAATATTGGAGACGGAAGAGCAGCTAGACGATAGTATACTTAATTTGTGTCCTAATTTTTCGGGTTCCATCATTCAGAGACAGATTCTCTCCCGTGTAATTTTTCATTCGCCAGGTGAAACCCTCATTCCCATTGTTTCAATTGCCGTTTCTGTAGGTGATTGCGCAAAAAATGTCACAAATATGGGCAACTCGCAGACATGTAGTCAATCTTCCTTGGAAAAGCATTTAGGTCTTCCCTATGTACTGAATGGTCAATAGTTGAAATATATATAATTATAGACACAGATTGGTGATGGTCATAGCATCAACAACTCATTAGTCGAGGAACAATGGTTGCCATTGGTGATTCTGACCACAATCTGATGTTGGGTATACCATTGGTGATGGCCATAGTGGTTGAGGACTCATCATGGCCAATTTCATGTTGGGATGACAATAAAGTATCCCATACAATGACCATGGGTTTTCCATATTGTTCCAAGTCGATTCACAGTGATTCTAGTCACGATATTCCCATTGTAGCTCCGTTTTTGTTGGTCAAACCGCCACTTCAAGTAGTTGACCTCTGCATTTCTGCGGGTCAAAACCGTGTTTCACCAGCTTTTTTCACCCACGCACCAGGTGGCGATTTTGCCCATCATCGCAGAGTCAGGCTTCCGCTTCCCCTCCTTGACCTTCCACAGCGAACTGCTGCACCTTGCCGATGCCGAGATGTGGGCTGCGATCAGCGGGCTCAAAAGCTGAGCTAGCGTTATTTAGATTTATTTAGCTCATAAAACATCATAAAAAACCATACAGAGACTTGTGGTACTAGTCTATGGGTCTTAATATGATATATTAATTATGGTAGTATCCTACTCACTCTGGGTCATCATTTTCTGACCCCGGGACTTCTCTGGGTCTATTCATATGTGACCGGTGACTTTGTAACTACAAATGGTAGTAAACATACAGTAGAATTAAGGTAAATAGTATATACTGGTGTATCGGAATTTTTGCATATGGGTATTATATGAATTAACGTTCGACTAGCGTTGGCATGTTGGTTGCGGCGAATTGTGACATGGAACTCGATGAGAAATCACTGGACCCGGGGTTTCTTTTCTATTTCGGACAACGGTAGACATGACTACTGAATTTGGACATAGTATGACCAATTTTCACATTATATATATATACATGTGCATATATATATACAGATGTATTTATAGTTATATATATATTATGGATATGATCCAGATGATCATATACTGTACATTTATAATTGCGCGCAGATTGGCTGGTCAAAGGGTGGACTGAGGTGCAGATGGGCTCGATTTTGGGATACGGCAATAGTCTTTTTGGGGTAAAACTTTGATTTTCACATCCCAGCGTTCTTGGAACAGCTTCCACGTGGCCTGACCAAGGAGAATTCCTCACCTTCAGAGTTTCGACCTTGGGAGCTATGCAAAGATCATTCGTGCCTTATTTGGAGTGACTTGGTCGTTTTCTTCCAACGGGATCGTCGGACATGTCGGATGGTTCCTCCCAGATGGAGGTTCTGGAGGACCGGCCTGTCATCCAACTTCACTGTGGTCATTCACATGCCATAGATGTCATAGGTTTTTGAGCGAAATCCTGATGGTGATGCTGGTGGGGACCCGTATGATATGTATGATATGTCCAGCAGATCTTCAGCAACATCCGACTGGCAGAGCAATGACCCGAATGACCCGCACATGGCGCCATGTCAATCCCACTATGGCAAATGATACATATGCATATATCCATGCACATTTCAGGTACCCCCAGCCCCCCAAAATGATCCACCATTTCAGGTTGGTCAATTGTCCGAGTTCATCTATAGTTATCACAGTATCTGTATATATATATATATATTTATACACATATGTATACACAGTACACATATAGATTTCATAAGAACATCGGACAATTACTCTTGAAATGATAAGTTGAAATAAGCTTAACACTATATATTATGGCCATTAGTATATGGCTAATATATTAGTAATTAATATTATTAATGGTTAATACTTACACTACTATTATTCATAGAATTGGATGATGGGAAAATTTACAGGAAACCCCTTTATTTGATGGTAAAAACCATGGTTTCCTGTAGATTTTCCCTTAAAGCAATCCATTGAATTATATGGTTAATATTACTATTGATGAACCCGGGGTCCGACCGTCCAAGGAGCTGTGGTTTTTCGTGGCTTTCACACCTCAGAGTTGCTGGGTATTCTGGGCCGCTGGTGTCATCAAACTTGGAGCTTTTAACGGGAAAATCATGGGAAAATCATGGGAAAATCACTGGAAAATGTGGGAACATCATGGGAAAATGTGGGCAAATATGGGAAAAACCATGAAACCACATTATAAATGGAGGTTTTTTTTTGGCGTGGAGAAACATCGAAAAACATGGCTGGTGGATTTTTTTGTTTTCCATTCCCACGATTGATTACGGAACTACGAGCTATCAGATATGTCAATGGGGTTACAAGCAATGTGGTAAACCTTGGTGTTTTTTCTGATACTAACCATCCCTACTAATTCACATTATTCACTCACTAATTTACCATGGAGGGTGCAACAAAAACCATAAAAAAAACGATAAAAAAAAGTGTGGTGAACATTCTTTGGCTTCGAGGATCTTGGGCGTGGTTCAACTCCAAGTGCCCCCTTTACGAATCTCCAAGATTCGTCGTTTGTCTCCAGTGGAAATTTGCTAACGGCCTGTCTTTATAATATATGTATATAATATATACTATATGTCTTTATAGATGAAAAAAAATATGTATATATATATAGTGTAAAAAATCAGTGTTTTGGTAACGGCCACTCTTCAGTTGGAAGACCCAATCTTCGGTTCGTGCCAGCAGCTAGTGCCATCGCGTGGTCGAACATCACCCATCTTTTGATTCGATTCGCCTAGCAAGAAAAGCAAGGATTGCCATTGCCGTTTAAAGGTAGTGGAACTTTCAAACGGGGTTATCTATCAGTGATGTAAGCCTACAAAAACGAACCTTTATCAAGGGGTCCAGGGGTCCCTACAGACTTCCTCAGTGGTTCAAGCATCCTTTAGTGAAGATATTCCGCATTGATACAAATTACAACTATTGTTATGATTTGTTACGATTGTCATTATTGCTGCAATACCAAAATCAACAGTAATAACTAATAACATACATACAATTATATATATACATACATATATATACATATAAATATACATGTATATATATATGTGCATAACCTGTACCTTCACCCCATATAGTCTCGACCCATTCTGCATTGCTGTGATTTTTTTGTGAGGCTTTGGAAGCAAAGAGCTCCACCTACGCGCTGAACAGGAGCCGCGGGCTGGGAAGCCAGCGAAAAGTACAGCGGCAAGAGACCCCAAACAGTGTGTGTGTGTGAGGATAATGTAATGATAATGTTGAGCGTGATGATGATGATGATGAGGAGGATGATGAAGAATTTACAAGAGTGATGAGTTGTAGTGACCATGCAAGTCTTTGGAATTTGGGTGATCATTTTGGATACCCAAAAACTATCCAAGCAAAACATCAACAACAGGATTCAAGCTGCTCCATGGGGAATCATGGGGATATGTGTCACGAACATCACCGTCCTGTCACCGTGAAAACCAGTATATCATTATTTTTTTCCTATGGTATCAGCTAGCAATTTTTTCCTATGGTTCTCCATGGTCTATGTCAATTGAAGTGTCAAATATCCCGATTGAATGTACATAGGCATGAAATTGTCCCATGACATACAAACATTGAAGCAGCGGGATAGGCATCCAAAAAACAAGTGTGCATATATATAGAATATTATACATCAAATGTTATATATGATATTACATTATATTACATATTATAGTATTATATTACATGTTTAGCAGATCACAGATGAAAATGTAGGTCCTCGAAGGTGGGGTGAGCATATATATCTATATCTATATATCTATATCTATATCTATATATATTATATATATATATATCTATATTTATATACATATATATAGATATAGATATATAGATATAGATATATATGCTCACCCCACCTTCGAGGACCTACATTTTCATCTGTGATCTGCTAAACATGCAATATAATACTATAATATGTAATATAATGTAATATCATATATAACATTTGATGTATCTATATTACATTGTCCCATTTTTTGGGCTCCATCTATGTCACTAGGCGCACGCTCTGCTCGTCCTTGCGCGGCCCCTGGCTGAACGCCTGGCCGCCGTGGAGGCAGAGACCAAGGTGCCGCAGGAAACGCTGTTGGAATGCGCAGGGTCTTTGATAACAAATAGTAGCACTATACTAATATTCTAGAACCTAGATGCCCATATTTAGAAAATCTTCGCATACCATGTTTTCTAGATTTTCCAAGCCATTTTGGCATGAAGTATGAACGGCCATGGAATATGGGTAAGAAATTGCTAGACATATTTTGATATAGTACTATAGTGTAGGTATAATAGTAACTATAAGTACTATAGGCTATTTAGGTATTTACATGTATTTACTACACTTGGAACTATAGGTAATGTTTTGAACGTACTATAAGTACTAATAGTAACTATAGGTATTCGTAACTACTATAGTAATCGTACTAGATAGTACTGATATGTATTGCTAATATAGTAACAACTATATGAATATCAATGGGTAATACATAGCACTGAATGGGTATTACACATAGCGTTTTTGAATGGGTAATGTCAATATTCTTCGGAATACATAGCTATTGAATGGGTAATACCTATTTATAACTGGGTATAATGGGCAACACCTATTTGACTATCAGATATCAATATTGTTTTTTAAATATCATGAGTACTAGAATCAGCTAGTACTAGTAATTACTATATGTGATTGTAAAGTATCATTAATAGTAATGTTATATTAAGATCAGATGACATGGGAATAAGTAGTGATTTTTTACCCCATGCGTTGAGAAGATGACATGAGCATAGTATATATATATATATATCTTGTTCTAAACACAACACAAATACCATCAAATACCCAGATCAAGAAATATCAAGAATACACGGGGTATTTGATGGTATTTGTTTTATTTTTCTTGAGTTTACCTGCAACACCGTTTTTTTTTGGAACATACCCTCTGATAAACGTTTACATAACTATAGAAAATCACCATAGAACTAGTGAATTTTCCCATGAAACATGGGGATTTTCCATAGCTATTTGGCTGTTTACCAGAGGGTATGTATCAAAAGGATGGCAGCTGTGACCAACAGCTGGGGTTCTTCACCCAGACCTTAATCTTGGCGACCAAAAAATCAACCATACCCTCTGGTAAACATACTAACATAGCTATTGAAAATTGCCATAGAAAGTTCGTGGATTTACCCAGCTATAAAATAGTGGAATTTTCCAGTTCGTTATGGGACAGTTTACCAGAGGGTAATACATGACATCAGCATGTCCAAAAAAAACATATGGATTTCACCAGTCGCAACTTGGCAGTTTTTGAGAGCGACAGATGGGGATGAAACGACCGACGAAACGACCGAATGTTGCCAACATCAAGGGATGTACCCTCTGGTTATGACTAACATAGCCATGGGAAATGGCCCATAGAAATAGATGGTTTACCTATTAAAAATGGTGATTGTCCATAGTTATGTAAACGTTTACCAGAGGGTACATGATTTTAAAATACTCAATGCTCAACATCACGGCCACAGATGGTTTGCTGTATTTAGAGACGATCATCGACGATCACACACATGAACAGTAGCCGTGTGAATGGTGATGACATCCCACAAAAAAAAGGTAGTGGTTGTGCGGTCTTCCCAACATGTAACATATGGGATATACAGAGCAAAATCAGTTGTGAGTTGAAATTTATTTCTTCCGGACATTTTCCTGCAGGCCTGATCCTTTCCGGTTGGGTAAACCAAGAGTTGGATGACCAACTCAAAACTTGTCGGTTTGAATCTAGAAAAAACCCTCCAGCTATCCAGAGAAATTCTCCAATCCCTCCATCTTCCGGAGGTGCAAGATCAAGATGAAGACACGCAAAAGGCGTGACGACGCGTGATACGCAACGTCATACGCAACGTCAAGTGGGGCAGTGAATTTATGCTCATGACATCCAGTCATTTTCCGGCATTTTTCCCCCAAGAAACTGGTTTTATGATGATGAAACAATATGGCCCATGGGGCCCTTTTTTGGGGCCCCATGGAGATGGGTCAAAAGCTACGACTTCGCCCGTCCTGAGTTGTGCTGGATCCCAAATCATGGGGTCCTCCGAAACCACCAATGAACCATTGGTTGAAATACGTTGAGAATTAACATTTTTTTTCAGCCATCGCCAACTCTGATATTTGGATAGTTCTTTGGTGCCAGCCCTTGTTTTGAATCTTGGTGCCATCCAAAACATCAATCCCACATATCCATAAATACCCCATATCTCTTGATCTTCCAAAACGTTTGGTGAGGTAAACCCAAGAATCAACCATCCCCACATTTTTTTTGGGTTTCAGAAAGTGGGTCTACCCCCTAGAAAGTGGCTATATACCCTAGAAAGTGGGTATACCCCATGTAGACTCTCGTAAATAAGGGGGCGGGCTTGTATTTAAGATCTGTTTTCGGGTTCATAAGATGCACGCAGTATGCAAAATGCATCAAATCAAATGTGCAGTGATCCTTGGCTGAAAAATGATTGCGCAACGAATTTCGACACAGTGCCCCAATTTCGTCTAGTGTTTGGATCGTCGGCAAAGAAAAATAATTCTATCTGCAAGCCATATAAAAAAGACCTACACATGTTTTTTATTTTCATTTTTATTTTGTTTTTTCGATTTTTCCTTATTTCCGCGAAAAAAACTTAAATTCAAGGGCTGGCCTTGAATTTAAGGAAATTCGTTTTTTTTCACCCAAATCTAGTAGTTTGTCACCCAAATTCTTCACAAAATGAGTCATGTGGATGGCTGCAGTTACGTGATTCAATACAATTTGCTCAAAACTGGATTTCAATCGGAAACAGTTGGTTTGCAAATATCCTAAACCTTATTTCCATGATTTTCCATGTAATTCCCTTATTTCCTTGAATTATGAAAGTTTCCAATACCCCAAGAAATGATACCCCTAATAGACATGGGATGATAGTTAAACTACCATGGTATACCCCGAAAGTGGCGACATGTCCCCGACATCGAAATGGCACTTTTTTCAAACGAAAACACCGTCCCAGGCGGTCATCGCCATGAAGACCATCTCTTCCGGCTCCAATCTTTCCTTGACAGCCACTGTCAGGATGCGGATGACATGACCAAAATGAGTTGCTCCAAAAATGGGAACGTCCCCAAAAGAACCAGAAATGTGTAAAAATGATCCCCTCTGGTTATGACTAACATAGCCATGGAAAATGATTGATTTTCCCATTAAAGCCTCCATTTATGGTTGGGATTTTCCATAGCTATGTTAGTCATAACCAGATGATAAACCATCATTTATTTTTATGGGTATCCATGGGTATCCGTTTTTTTTTAGACAAACTCGCGTCTGACAGTGAATGCATCAAATGCTGGGATGTGTATTCAAGTATTCATGAGAGTGGTGAGTGACTGTGCCTAGTTAACCCCCCAACTTTTCCTTTTGATTTGGTTACGGGGCTGATTTGTGGAAAACTGTTTGACGAGACTGTCGGGGTCCTGTACATGGTGATGGAACATCAATTCTAGACACACATTAGATTGAGAACCCCCGTGCCCTTATGCATATATACAACATCATTCCGAATAAATACTGCAGTTCTTGAACTTTGCTTGGGTAGCTTTATAGAATCCCTTACCATTTGGATGTGGCATGTTTCATCTAAACCGAGAGGAGCGATTTGGATATGGCCTTCATGGCGGCTGCTGGGTGGCATCTTCCTCAAGTTTGACCTGTAATTAGATGAGCATCACGATGGATATCTGAATAGTTTCATGCATTTTGAAGATTTTAGCAGAAGTATATACCCTCCGGTAAACTAACATAACTATGGAAAATCACCATTTTTAATGGGTAATTCAACTATAAATGGCCATTTTCAATAGCTTTTTGTATGTTTACCAGAGGGCAATATTTCATACATCGGTCGCTGGGTATCCCAAGAAACCTGCTGTTTTTATGAATGTTTTTGCCTGCTGGAAAGCCACCACATATTTTTTCAACCCCGGTGTTGCATCAGTGACCGACCAGTTAGGCCCGTTAGGCTATGTTAGGCTTAGCCGCTAAGCCACCATTTTCGAAACATCGGAAGTTCCATCACATCCATCATTTTCGACACCATTTTTGACAGCATATTTTCGACAGTCTCGGGTCTGTCTGTGATTTCGGGCACTCCAAAATCCCATGAGTTATCATGAGTTATCCTCTGATAAATTAAGAGTTCGACCCTGAAAATGACCAATGAAAATAGTGGAAACTCGCCTTCCAACTCCTATCTGGGTCTATGGTCTATGTTAATTTTAACTGGTCTATGTATCAGTTGATTTATCAAGCCCTTACCATTCGTGCCGTTGCCAAGTTGGGATTTTTAGCAAGACCCATGAGATCCCAGTTTTGATAATAAAAAAGAGGCGCCAGGGCACCATCTTTTTTGGGGTTGCAATCATCAAACTTACAGATTATTGATATTATATTATATATTATATATAAAATATATTTGATAATTACATATAATACAGTACTTGACATTATATATAAAATATATTTGATCAACGATGGTTGGTTGATATGGGGTTACAGTACCCAATTTGTATTGGCGATAATCCACGAAGTGGGAATCCGATTTGACATTTCAACGATTATGAGAGACTTTCAAAATCTTTCGAATAGACTTTGAAATTTCTTGACTGGTTACGGTTGCAACAAACCCCTACTTAAACACATTTCGACCATCTGTGGCGAGGAAATCTACCAGATGTACTTCAACCCCACGGTGGGTGAACGCTTTTAGCGTGCCGCGACCATCAGCTGGGGCAAAGTTCGTTTGATTTATCCAGGTCACAGGTAGATGTCAGGACATGTCTCCCCCGAAAAAAATTAGGATATGGATCTCTCTAGGTTTGGACTTCCAAGATGAATCTAAGATGGTTGCATAGCTTTAACTTGGACAAAAAAGAACATACGTATGAAATGATCATAAAAAGTCATGGATAAAAAGTCATGGATATCATATTAATTCACTATTAATCCTTACTAACATGGAGAATCTGTGGAAAAATTCATGGAGCTTCACATGACCCATTTATCACTTGGCCCATGGCTGCCATGAGGCAAAACAGTGGAAATTGCTACGGGGGCTCCTCAGGATCTTCCGAGAATGGAAAAGTTACGGTTGGATCCTGGTGGGTTTCACTATGTTTATACCACCAGTCAATGGATTGGATTAAGGGAAATTTTACAGGAAAGCCCCATATTTAATGGGAAAATCTATGGTTTCCTGTAAATTTTCCCTTAAACCAATCCATTGAACCAGTTTCTGAGAAGTGGCTATGGCTCAATACCTATGAAAATACCATTTTTAGGGGGTTATTCACATCCATAAATCCCAGCTATTTTGATGTGAACAAAAAAGGGGTATTATTGGTTTTGACACACTGCCAAGTCATGGGGGATTTTTCTGAGTTTTGGCGGTTTTTCACAGCACCATAGATATTCCTCCCATCCGATAAACCGCAACGGTAGTTTTGATATGGAAACTGATGATACACCATGGCATCATTGTTTCCCATTTTTTTTGGTGGGAGGGCTTGATTAAATCCAAGAATCTATGGATGCGGTTGAAGACCACAGAAGTTGAAGCACATTGAACCGCTAAGAGTGGAGGTTTCTGTATCATCCCCACACCTAACAGTACCCCATGGTTTTTTTTTGAAATCACCGGTGTCCGACGTCTGGAGGACCTCAGGCCTGTTTGGAGAGAACACAGCCCAAGGATCTTGATGCAAACACCGGCAGAGTCCTGGCGGGTTCGGTTTATATGTTTTCATGTGTTTTTTGTTCTTACATTGATTGTACATATGAATTATGCTACATGTAATTATATATACTGTATATATATATATATTATGTTTAACTAGAAATCCGTCGCTGTACGGTAGATACATATAGGAAAAGGAGAGAATCCATCGTGCATGAAACTCTGCCCAGTAATTGCACGGGATTTGTGGAGAAACGTGACGTGCAACGCGCCACAACGTGCCATGCGCAAGCAGTTGGCCCGTGGATGTTTTGAAGCTGGCGAACTTAAAAGCAAGGAGGGAACGCGAGCTGCAGACGGGACATTTCTATGATAAGGTTTGTTCAGGGACGTGCCAGGAATCGTAAGTGGTGAGTAATCAGATTATAACCCAGGCATGTGTATATATGTATATATAGACACATACACCTACAGACACAAAAAATCACAATCACATACACATACACACACACATGCCTAGCTACCTACCTACATACCTACCTACCTACATCCATACATTACACTACACTACACTACATTACATTACATTACATTACATTACAAAACATTGCATGCATGCATACATATCTAAAGTACCTACATGCATGCAAACCTACCTACCTACCTACCTACCTACCTATCTACCTACATGCATACATACATGCATGCATACATACCTGCCTACATGCATGCATACATACATACCTACCTACATGCATGCATGCATACATACCTACCTACATACATACATGCATACATACATACCTACATGCATACATGCATGCATACATACATACCTACCTACATGCATGCATGCATACATACCTACATACATGCATGCATGCATGCATACATACCTACGTACCTACATGCATGCATGCATACCTACATACATGCATGCATGCATACATACCTACATACCTACATGCATGCATGCATACCTACATACATGCATGCATGCATACATACCTACCTACATACATGCATGCATGAATGCATACATACCTACCTACACGCATGCATTCATACATACATACCTACCTACACACATTCATGCATGCATACATACATACCTATCTACATACATGCATGCATACATGCATACCTACCTACATACATGCATGCATACATACCTACCTGCATAGATACATGCATGCATGCATACATACCTACCTACCTACATGCATGCATACATACATACCTACATGCATGCATACATACATGCATACCTACCTACATACATACATTTATGCATGCATGCATACATACCTACCTACATAGATACATCCATGCATGCATGCATACCTACCTATATACATGCATGCATACCTACCTACCTACATGCATGCATGCATACATACCTACATACATGCATGCATACATACATACCTACCTAGATACATACATGCATACAGCCCTACCAACCTACCTACATACATGCATGCATACATACCTGCCTACCTACATACATGCATGCATACAAACCTATCTACCTACATACATGCATACCTACGTACCTACCTACCTACCTACCTGCATACATACATACCTACCTACATGCATAAATGCATACATACCTACCTACCTACATGCATGCATGCATACATACATAACTACCGACATACATACATGCATGCATACATACCTACCTACATCATGCATGCATGCATACATACCTACCTACATGCATGCATGCATACATACCTACCTACATACATGCATGCATGCATACATACCTGCCTACCTTCACAGCTGCAAGCATACATGCATACATACATACTTACCTGCATACATGCATGCATGCTTACATACATACACACCTACATGCATGCATACCTACCTACCTACATACATCCATACATGCATACATACCAACCTACCTACATACATACAGGCATACATACATTTACGCATACATACATACCTACCTACCTACATACATACATACATGCATGCATGCATACCTACCTACCTACATGCATGCATACATACCTACCTACATACATGCATGCATACATACCTACCTACATGCATGCATGCATAAGTACATACATACCTACCTACATGCATGCATACATACATACCTACATGCATGCATGCATACCTACATGCATACCTACATACATGCATGCATACATACATGCCTACCTACATGCATGCATGCATACATACCTACATACATACATGCATGCATGCATACATACCTACATACCTACATGCATGCATGCATACCTACATGCATGCATGCATACATACATACCTACCGACATGCATGCATACATACCTACATACATACATGCATGCATGCATACATACCTACATACATACATGCATGCATGCATACATACCTACATACCTACATGCATGCATGCATGCATACCTACATACATGCATGCATACATACATACCTACCGACATGCATGCATACATACCTACATACATACATGCATGCATGCATACATACCTACACACCTACTTGCATGCTTGCATACCTTCATACATACATGCATGCATGCATACATACATACCTACATACCTACATGCATGCATACCTACATACATACATGCATGCATACATACATACCTACCTACATACATACATGCATGCATACATACATACCTACCTACATGCATGCATGCATACATACCTACCTACATGCATGCATGCATACCTACATGCATGCATGCATACATACCTACATACCTACATGCATGCATGCATACATACCTACATACATACATGCATGCATACATACATACCTACCTACATGCATGCATGCATACATACCTACCTACATGCATGCATGCATACATACCTACATGCATGCATGCATACATACCTACATACCTACATGCATGCATGCATACATACCTACATACATGCATGCATGCATACATACCTACATACCTACATGCATGCATGCATACCTACATACATGCATGCATACATACATACCTACATGCATGCATGCATATCTACATACATACATGCATGCATACATACATACCTACATGCATGCATGCATACCTACATACATACATGCATACATACATACATACCTACATGCATGCATGCATGCATGCATACCTACATACCTACATGCATGCATGCATGCATACATACATGCATGCATGCATACATACCTACATACCTACATGCATGCTTGCATACCTACATACATGCATGCATACATACATACATACATACATACATACCTACCTACATGCATGCATGCATGCATGCATAGATACATAATTTGCATAATATGGGGTCGGTCCTAGTCGTCGTGTTGCTTTTCAACCCTTGCAGTCGCCCCTGGGCCTCTCGACGCCTACGTGAAAGATGGACCTCGAAGAGGCCTTCATCGTGGCAGCATTTTTTTCAGCGTCCTGCTTGGAGGAGAATCAACAAACATCGGTAAATATTAATGTAAAATCCCATTCCAATGAGCATCATTGCTGATTAGGACTGGGATTAATGATACTGTAGTAATTGCCCTAAGGATCTATGAATAGTATTGATATGTATAGTGTTGATCGAATCCCATTTTCCTAAAGTTATGAAACAAAGCCTAAATGGGTCCAATATGTGTAAATTCCCTACCAAACCATTGGTTACGGAATTCTTGAAGCAACAGAATTAGGATGAATCAGGTATTTCTCACCAGCAATAGGGATTTCACCAGTGATGAATTTGCCCAAATACTGGGGATAGATCTGATACTCAACCAACAACTGGTTGGTGCTTTGGATCATTTTTTATTTTTCCATATAGTGGGAATAATCATCCCAACTGACTAATATTTTTCAGAGGGGTAGGTCAACCACCAACAACTGTGCTGATTGAATCAATGATTGTGGTAACTGCTGAGGAATTCCTCGGGATATTCTGGGACTTTTTCCCATGGAGACCGTCAGAGACCCTCCAAGTGGGACCGAGCTTTCCGAAGGCCGAGTTCATCGACGGGTGGAAAGCGCCAGTTTTATCCGTGGAAAGTGCTGCAGATTCACAATTGTTTTTTTTTTTGAAGGTTTATCAAAAGCCAAATGGTAGAAGTGTTGCCAAATTTTGCCAGGCCACTTGAATCACTTGAAGCTGGCCATGGATGGTTTGGGACTCCTCAAGGTTTGACTCTGGCCATTTTCCAAATCAGTTTCCAATTCCAGGTTGGGATGGCTCGAGTTGACCTCTGTGAGATGGGCATCGGCTAAAACATGGGTGAGTACTGAGTACCTGAGTACCCCAAATGATGACACCTCAAAATGGAGCGCTGTGTCATGATCCGAAGGTATTCCGTTGCTATATGTGGCTAAGGCTCAAAATTTTTGATGCCGAAGTTTGCATGGTCCGCTAGAAATTGCCAAGCCAGGAGTCCATCTAGCCCGGTTTCTGAACCGCCCATGGTTCGTTTTGCTCTTCCATGTTTTACAGCTGTACAATTTGGCCCCCTCAGTTATAGGCTTCCAACCTCAACTGTAGATACTGTGGAGAATACATCCACCACGAACCATACCAAAATTAGCCAAACCATCGTTCAGGGGAGTGTACAACACATACCCAATTTTCGTTGGGTAAATGCCAATTGTATCCCCATTCAATACCTATTGCGCTTACTTATGGTCAGTTTTTACACCCCATTCAAAAGCCCTGCCGTTGGTGGATGATTAGTGTTGGGGGCTGTGATGAACCTCCCTTTTTCATTAGCAACTGGGAATGCCAATTGGAAAACCACCGATTATAACCGGGAGATTTTCCAATAAATTTCATCAAAAATCCCATAGGAATCCCCTCTATTTTCCCAGATTAATCCATCATTTGCGTCTTTGTCTGGCAACTTTCCAAGCATTTGCCAGATTCATCCATGATTTTCGGAGATTTTCCAATCATATCCCATAGGATCCATGTACTGGTATGGTATATATGCTAACATAAAGGGGGTATATTGATGGGATCCATGTTACCATATATAGCAGCACCATGGATCCTATGGGTATTGCAATATCATTATAACTTATAAATTATAACAATTTTCAATCAGCTTCCAGAATTCACCAGTTTTCTGGGCTTTTCCCAGAAACGGTCATGTTGATCATGTCTTTTCCACATCCGGCGCTCCACCAACCTGCGGCCATGTGCCGCAGGTTGTTTTTTTCGGAAAGTGGCGTGGGTCCGAATGAGCAGCAACGGGTCGTTTTGTTTGGCTGTTGAAAAATCACGTAATGTTGGAAAGCCAAGAGCGTAGCAGCAAGAACATTGTAGGAAGTAATGTGAGAAAGTCAAGAGCGCAGCAACACCAAACATAGTAGGAATAATATTTGAAAGCCAAGAGTGTAGCAACAACAAACATAGTATAGGCCTGTATTTGAAGCTATGTTGGAAAGCCAAGAGCGTAGAAGCAAGAACGTAGCGGCAAGTTATGTTGGAAAGCCAAGATCGTAGCAGCAAGAACGTAGCAGCAAGAACGTAGTAGGAAATTGTGTTTGAAAGCCAATAGCGTAGCAAGAACAAACGAGAAATTATGTTGGCCAGCCAAGAGCGTAGCAGCAAGAACGTAGTGGGGAGCTATAGCCAAGAGCGTAGCAGCAGAAACGTAGCAGAAAGTTATGTTGGAAAGCCAAGATCGTAGCAGCAAGAACGTAGTAGGACGTAGTGTTTGAAAGCCACGAGGGTAGCAACAACAAACAGGATTTCATGTTGGAAAGTCAAGAGCGTAGCAACAGCAAACAGGAAGTTATGTTGGAAAGCCAAGAGCACAGCAGCAAGAATTCACAGTATTTTTACGGGAACTCATCTGCATTCTAGTCCTGTCTAAAGAGCTGTGACGTTTGAACCTTCTCATCCCGTTCAGGTATCATGTCCTCTTGTACTCCCACTCCATGAAACCCCAAGGCCCCTAAGGCCCGTAAAGCCCGTAGGGCCCGCAAGGCCCGTAAGGCCCGTAAGGAGCCCGTAGAGCCCGTGGGCCCATTGGTGTTGGGAAGGGCTCTTCTCACGAAATCACCGTGTGAAAACACCAGTGCAAGCAGTTGACCTCCAGGATTTCTCTCAAACATCCGAAAAAACCATTTGGAGCGACAAGGTCCACGACAAAAGATTCATAATTTGGTAGGTCCAAAAATGGGCGCAGAATCATGGAATACACAAATTGATGATGTTGATATTGGAACCTCTTGGATCATGACGATTTCGGTACCACAGCCCTTGACCCAAAAAGCCCCCGGCTGTGTGGAACTGGCCACAAATCTCCGGAAAATGCCGTGTTCATCGTGTTCTCGGAAACAAAAGGTCATTCTTGCGAGGTGGAACACTGCTTCTGGGTATAAAACAACCAGATCTTATATGATATCGTCAAGATATAAAACAACCAGTCTCATTGCTTCATATTTATGCAGAATAGAGTCAATCACCGAATGTTTTGAGGCAAAACCCTCGATGTTGTAAGTATATCCTTTCTGCTGTTGGTGGCTTTACCCATTTGCTTGAAACCCTGATGGGGACCATTCGTCTGTTTTTTGCATTTGTTGCCAATGTAGTACACCGATTAGTGTGATGGTACCCTACTGTGAGAAAATGTTCAACACTAAGTCAGGATTCTCAAATTGTTTGGGTGGAACTCCCTTGTGAGTTCTTTTTCTCAGATCATTTTTTTTCAGGAGGAAAACATATGAAAAAAGTAGGTCCAAGAGTGACTCAGATCCTCAATAGTATAATTGTTTGGATGGTACTTTATTGTGCTCAAAAAAATTAGGGGTGAACAAACATCCCAAAACCTTCTATCCATCTTTCTTTGGATAAAGCTGTTCCATTTACTTTCGAAACCATATTATGTCCATATTGAATCCTTGGATTTTTTTTAGATTTAAAAGAAAAAAGAATTGAAAGTAGATTCAAATGAATTGAAATCCTTACTAATCCTGTTTTTTTGATTTAAAATTTTAAAGGAACATCAATTGAAAGTAGATTGGCATCAATTCTCATCCTTAGTTAAGTAGATCATCCTGAGTTCCCCAGACCTGGTCCCAAGAAAATTAAGAAACAAATCGAATAATAGAGCATACCGAATACCATAATTGTTTGGGGGGTCCAACATTAGTGCTCAAAGGAGTGAGCTGACCGTTCCTAACATGTGGGGCTAAGCGGCTAAGCGCCCGGCGGAACAATGGGAAGATGGAGGACATCACCCCATGGCGGAGTCCACACCCTGAATTTCCTGAATGATGTAGATGGGGAAACCAAACTAGAACGGGGATGAAACTGCTTTCCATATGCCTGGCTCAAAAAAAAGGGGTCCCGAGTCACAGCTTTGTGACATATTTCACGCGGCCAAGAAAACCAAAATTCGATGTAGATGAGAACCATACAAGGTGGATTTTTCATGGTGGTGAAACCCACCCAATGGTATTCTTGTGTTTTAAACCGGGAAACCTCTACGGTCAACATCCAGAAAATCCTCTTGGCTGACCTGGCGGTGGCTATGCTGTAAGAAATTAGATAGCCACGAATTAAGTTTGAATCTTAAGCACTGAAAACTGACCATTTGGCACCCTAGTCAAATGTCAAACCATCCCGACTTTGTCAGCTTCGGTTCAGGTTATGACATGTTTTTGAAAGCCGCATTTTTCAGTGCAGAATCACCGACATTTTTTCTCATGTGCTGCGATGGCGCATGGCGATCCAGATGAAAAAACCTTCCTCTACATCCTCTACTTGGTCACTTGGCAACGTGGTGGACAAATTTGGATACCCCCGAAATCCGATGGTTTAGGTTTGCTCATGTTTGCTCACTAAAAACACATTCCATAAATTGAGACAATATACTAATATACTAATATAATTGGTCAGTTATAATCTAATATACTAATAATAATATACTAATATACCCCAGTTATATTGGTCAAAGCCATTTCCAGAATCACGGCTTTTCGCTGCAGACTGGGGTGCTGGAATCTGATTTTCCATGTCAAGAGTTTACCCTCCTGAAAACAAACATGGAAGCCCAAAGTCCGGCAATGTTCATCGGAAAGTCGGGATCTTCCAGACCTTCCAGACCTTCCAGACCCGATTTTTTCAAGGACTCCCCATGACATCATCTTTTTGGGATGATCCAGAGTTAGGACCCTTAGGATTGACAGGATTGATGGCTGGGTGAAGAATCCAGATTTTTCATCGTGGGGTGAACAAGTTGAACAATGATGGCCATATCTGCTGCTGTGAGGGACAATGAAAAACACCACCAGAAAAAAAGCTCATCCTGAGATGTTGTTGAACATATCACTCATGCGACCCATGATATTCCATCATATCCTCATGTTCTCCCCATAAAATGGATAAATGGTTTGTTTCGTAGCTTCATTGAAGCGGGTGAAATGTCCCATTGAATACCATAAACCTCCCTTCAATCTCCCATTGAACTCCCATAGAACTCCCATTCAACTCCCATAAAACTCGGTATTTTGGTTGCTTGACATCAGTGAAATCAGAAAGTCCTGGCTGCTCCAGTGGAGGAACATCTCCAATTGGACGCCTCAGCAGTGCGGATGCCGGGCTCCGACGGGCTCCGACTGAGTCGCGAATGATGTGAAGCAATGGCCTATGGCTATTAGGGCTATGTCATGGATTGTAATTAATGTTACATACCATGATATACCCCCAAGTTCTATGGCTTTATATAGTCCAAACTCTATTTTCCTATCTTCCCTTATGTCCTATCATTTAATTTACATTTTGTTCTTAGGCCCCTGCATTTTATTTTATTTTTTAGGTGCCCCACCCCTCCCCCTGGCACCACACAGTGCTCAGTAGCCCCATTTTAGGATCCTGGAATTTCCATTGATTTAGTGGGGTCTTTGCAGGTAATGCATGTATTTACCTGCAAACTCCGGGAGAAATTGAGGGTTTCTAGCATGTTTGGTTCCCAGGGGGTACAGGTACAGTGAAGATGTCATAAGATTTAGGGAGCCGACACTGTTCACAGATGATGATTAGCATGATTAGCACATGGGAAGACCGTGGGAATACAAGTGAATGATCTGATAAAGAACGAAGGGTTTACAGCAACGAATCATGGTTGGTGGCGACTTCCCACGATCGACCCGACCCTGCGTTTTTTTTTTCAGTATTGAGCTTCAAAACATTTCGAAGATCACCTATCACCAACAATTTCGGATGACTGGTGGATAGTAGATGTTAGCACTTCATCCGTCTTTTGATCTTTTTCCATCGAAAAACACGAGAAGCGATCAATCCCACCCACTGTGGAACTGACTGACTCAGATTTTGGCGATGCATCAGGGCGACACGACACCTTCTAGCACCAAATGGCCATCCCGAACACATATTCTGACCAATATTCCATGGTATTTTAATGTACAAGAACCTAGAGTCAAACCTGTAGCCATGTAGAATGTCAAAGATCGATGATCCTCTTATGATATATACGTATACATATATATATATATATCATATATATATGTATATATCATATATATATATATATATATATATAGCCATAGTCTAGAATAAAAGTGATTTATCTCATTGCCGTAGTAACATCTCCCCGTGAGATCTCCCGAGCGCGTCACGTCGTGGAGTATCGAGGTGGACTATGTGGGCTCTGAAGCGGTTCCTGCCTGAGAATCGAGCGGCCACAAAATCGATGGAAGAGATGTGTTTCATGGTCAACTTAGTTTTCATGGGATAATTAATGGGATAATGTATTAGTATATAAATCTATATATATATATATGTATATATATATATTCAATGGGATGTGAATGAAGTTGACCACTTTGCACATTCATTGTTCACATATTTTTAGCGATTTGTCAGCATGAGGGGATTTCATGGGATGTATAGCTGGGAATTTCATGGGAATACATCCAATTAACTGGGAGAATCATTGGATAATATATATATATATATGCGAGTAGAGTGTAGGCTACGGACAGTTGTATATTATCACAATTAGACACTCTAGGATCCAGCACCAAAGGGGCTTTTCAAACTGGCCTCTTTGGCTCAAGACCCACTGCAGCACTGGAGAAAACAAC
>Ga0126342_10003184_pt1 | contig 26834 bp, 23 predicted proteins | sample Cyp1metagenome_FD_92528 | JGI IMG/M metagenome (GOLD analysis project Ga0126342, IMG submission 92528) | Coral microbial communities from Lord Howe Island, Old Settlement Bay, Australia - Cyphastrea 1 metagenome | ecosystem: Host-associated > Invertebrates > Cnidaria > Coral ...
CATTGACACGCCTATCCTTTCACAACTTGGAATCTGATTCTCCAACATCTTCAACGACTGAGAGGGAAACTATTGTTCATGGAGTAATTTTGTCAGTTTGCTGGTGTGCCCAGCTCCCTTTGCGCTTTGCAGCTTTCCTGCTTTCATTCTCAAGGCAGGGGAAAAAAACTAGAAGAAAACATTTTGACAAACCGTCATAATATGGCCATATTTTTTTTCTGACTGTGACTGCTGGAGTCTAGGGCCTTGAAGCAAGGTCATGCAAAGAGAGCAGTCGATGACTACGCTTGGATAGCATTCTGTGAAAAGCTTCTGAGATAAGTTGCTTTCCTTCTCTTGACCGGTTGGACGTGCTGGGGGTTAATCCTAGGCTTGGCTCCAGGATGTCCTTCACGATGCTCGTCGACTTGTGGAAGAATTCAGAGGGTAGACTGACATAGACTGATGTAGACTGTGCGAAGCACAGGTAGTGCGGGCTTGCCTCCCAAAACGCTCTCAAAGAGACAAGGTCACAAAGCACTTGGTTTTGCAGTTTGGAGAGTGGCACAAGATCAACGGTTCCAGATTGCCCAAAGCTTGGCAAACTCACTGGACCATACATAAATTACATAAATTCCTCTATTTTGTGGAAAAGAACTCTCTTTAAGCGCTGCTCAGCTAATAATTTCAAACGGAATCTCGAAATCTTAGGTGTGTTACTACCGAAACTATCCGAAACTCCAGGACTCTCTTGCACACATTCTGTGTGTGCGCATGTGGGTGCTGCTTACCCGCAGTGCTCATGTTGATGACTGATTTGCCTGAATGTTTCCGTCTATTGAAACAGATGGGGTGCTAGAAATCGTTCGGCCAGATCTGCCAGATTCCGGATTTAGGGCTGTTAATCCTGTGGGGCATGCACTATTTTAAGGCCGAGCTTGGCAGCTGCGACATTGTGCTGCTGGCTGGTATGGGAATCTGTGAGAATCTGTGAAGTGGAACGGCGTAACGGGCCTGCACTGCACGTGTTTCAGCAGCGATTGATAAGTCAATCCGCATATTAGAGCTTTCGTATCTCTCAAGTTTTCTGCATTTTCCCTTCCCAAGCAGAGATGATGTCGTTCCTCATGCTGGTCATGCCTGCGCGAAACAAGCCCCTGGCAGGGTATGTATCATCAATCAGGGTGCATTTGGGCATGATTTGATTTTAAAGGGAGCAGTTGGGAATACATGTTTCTCAGGCCAAGGGCTCTCAATCAACAGAAGATGCTGCTTGCTAGCCCTGACATTTCATACATTTCCATTGTCGTAGAACCCCTCATCACCAAAAGGTGGGTGCAAGGTCACTTTCCCTGAATTTTCTCCCTCATTCCACACGCAATGTTTCGCAATGTATGCTGCTCTGCCAGGACACACACTGGCAGCTCAGCGCTGGGTGCTCAGCACATCTCAGCACGTCTCAGCACATTCAGGTTAAAGCCGGTCAAAGCCCTTACTGGCCGACTCCGACTTGCCAACCCTGGGCGGATTTTTTGGATCTGTAGAATAGTGGATTTCCGTGGCTTTGTTTTGTGTGGGGAATGTTGCACATGCACGGGATGGGTCAGGAATGGTCAGGATGTGACCATACTGTACCAGGCAAAGGCTGAACAGATCTGAACGGAGAGCATTGTTTGCAGCCTAGGTTGGCAGATGCCTTGGCGCCATCAGGTGCAGCTTGCTCTGCAGGTCAATGATCTCTGTCAAATTTCAGAAACAACATGTGGCCGCGTGGCCGACCGTCCAACCCCTGCCTATGTAGGCTCACTCCGGATTTGCTGCTTCACCATTTTGAAATTTGACAAAGTGAGTTTATCTCATCTCATATATGAAGGGCTGAGTGTAAGCGGCATAGACATCAGGGCAGATCCAAAGGCATCTTCAACTCAAGCATACTCCAGTAAATCATGTTTGATAAAAGAAAATCTAAGGCTCTATCTCCGAAACCCTTAGCTACCGGCTAGTTATTTCCTATATTGGGGCTTCCGACTCTTTTCATCCAGATCTAGAAATGAAACCGCCAGAGACCTGACAATCAAGGGCATCAAACATCCAAAGTTGAGCTTTCAGAGCCATGGCTGTGCGTTTGTCAACAAAGGCAGGAGTGGCAGCAGATGCAAAGCCCATGCTGGGCCCATGCTCAAAGTCCCAATCCTTTTTGCTAATCTTTTGTGATATTGGTTGGGAGTACTAAAACCAAAAGGAAATCACACTTGCTCCAGGTCCTGCATTCGACAAATCTCTGCTATTTGGGTCTCCAACCATGGCTTACTGGCTTTTTCGAACGCTGACAGATTTGGCATGGGACAGCACTTCTGGTCTTGCTGGTCAGTTGGCCGCATACAGTAGCCTGTTCACATCTGTTCACCCTAAAACATCCTAAAACCATTTCTTTGCAATCCTTTGCGCTGTGTAGCATGTGTAGCCCAGCTCTATCCAGAATGTCGTTGACAGGGTGGGACTTCCCCAGCACACACTCTTATACGTACATTTTATAAGATCTTATAAGTACAAGCCTTGTCAAGTAGAAAAGGATGGAAGATGTTGAGGGCCTCCTGGCATCTCCGGGCATTTGTGACATTTGCTCAGAAGTAAGATTCGTCTCCAAGTCATTACTCAAAAGCAGCCGTGAGTTTTGCAGATCGCAGACCATTTCAGAACATGTCAGAGCTCCTGCATCAGCCTGCACCAGCCTGCATCAGCCTGCATTATTTCAATTTTGTTCGAGGTTTGTGACCGGACCTGGTGCGATCTTTGCAGAGGCATCGCCTTGCTACGCATGCTACGCTTGCCACGCGTCATGTCCAGCGTCAAACAGCCTGGCCCCATGGCAGGTGGCCCTAGACCATCGCACACAGCGAGGCTGGCAAGGTGCCGCAGCTGCGCTGTGTGAGATATCATGATGTCATCATTATACTGAGTACATCTGAGTACCATCTATCAGAATCGATCATGTGCCGGCAATTAATGTGCGCTATTGTGCGCTTATGTGTCATAAGTTCATCATATGTTCATCATATTTATCGTGTACATGTGTACCATTTTGTACCCATTTTGTACGCTACTGTATAGGCTGTCATGAAATGATGCAATGACTTCAGAATTTCTTGGGCAGGCGGGCGCCACCTGCAAAGCAGGACCCAACCTCAAATCTTCACATCCAGAGCTGACACTGAGAGTTTCCCATCGAAGATGTCGAAGATCTGACAGCGTTTCTGGCGAGGGCGGTCCTCGTCCAACGAATCCAGCTCGACGTCCCCGCAGAGGGTTGTGGCTTGGCTTTGGTTTCCTTGTACTGTAGCGGATGAGGTTGTAATATATGTCCTGTATATCTGTATGATATTTATGTATATAAATATACAATTATATACACTAAAGTAGTTACTACGGATATTTCAAAAACAAAAAACAATTCTCTCTCTCTCGCGCTCTGTATATATATATATATATCATATCTATTTCAATATATATATATATATACGTATATATATATATACACCTCTTTTATATACATACATACATACATACATACATACATACATACATACATACATACATACATACATCATGCATACATACATACATACATACATATATATATATATATATATATATATATATATCAGTATATATCAAGGTATTTTCAATGAGATGCTGTGATACTAGGCGATGCCATGATGCACAATGAGATACTGTACAGCTATTTACTGTATTCAAGTCGAGGTTTCACAGTTTAACGATTGCTTTGGTACAAGCAGGAACTGGAATGCCGAAGTTCTACAGCTCATGAGACAAGCATGGAACAACCAAAGGCCTACACAAATGACCCCCGGGCACGCAAACGAATTGATAGATATTTTATGACATCTTTGGGCCGAAAAAGATCCAGGAATAATAACAACAACTTTGAGATTTCAATTCTCTATGATTTTAATGTAATTTGCGCCTGTGGAGTGACCCGGAATGTCCCAGGCAGCCACCACTTCAGCTTGTGCGTCAAGCGGGGAAGCTCTGCTTGTGAGCAATAATATGGGAGGAGAGCTGTACTTCCCCGTCCCCGGAATTTCATCCAATTTCTTAGTTCCCCCAGCGCAAGGTAAGGATCTCTTTGTGGCTGATGCAAGTCGTATAGTAAACTATATATTAAACATATTAAACATATAAACTAACATCTTATTCTGCAAGAGTGTGCAAGAGGCGTGGAACGGCACCAAAGACCAGTTAATTACATTTATATATTACGGAATGATGCCAGCGATCTGATCACGAGACATGCAACCCTCGGAAGCTAGGTCCCTTTGCCCGGAGTGATAAAGACGATCTCCAATGGGCAGACCTTGGTGCAATTGCTGTGGCGAGTTAGAGGCTGGCAATTCGAGCGAATATCACTGCCACCTGCAGACACCACCCACACACACACATTGGACATATTTGGATATCGTATGATATCGTAACGTGCGCATCATCAAAGAATTCGCATCATCCCCGAGTTGTACCTACCTGACCTTCTTTTGTATGAGTGACTTGGGCGATGGATGGGCTCACAATTCCTTCCAGTGAACTTGGATGATTCCGTATCAGAAAGTTGCATGCCAGTAGTATCGCACAAGGCGGTGGCGGAAGTTTCAAAGATAGGAAGCTATAGGAGAAGTGAGTTGTTGTGATGCAAGGATGGCAGAGCGAATCCACTGATGGACCGAAAGGTGATTGGAGTTGTGTTTTTCGGAGTGGTTGCAATGGCTGCAGTGGTCACCTCACCGCAACTGCTGGATCTAGTGTGGTGCAGTGTAGTTGTAGTTGTAGTTGTAGTGTAGTGTAGTGGAGTTGTAGTTGCAGTGTGGTGTAGCGGAGTTGTAGTTGTAATGTAGTGTAATTAGTGTAGTGTAGTGTACTGTAGTGTTCTGTATTGTAGTGTGGTATAATGCAGTGTAGTGTAGTGTAACAGTGTAAACGAAGTAGCGTAGTTGTAGTTGTAGTGTGATTTGTGATCGTGTAGTCTAGTGTACTGTAGTGGCAGTTGTAGTTGTAGTTGTAGTTGTCTATCTATCTATTTGTCTATCTGCAAGCTTGCGAACGAAGCCATTCTGGGAGACATCCTGAGTTTTTGAACTTGACAACATCAAAAACGAAGCAATTCTGCGAGACTTCCTCAACTTTTGAACTTGATAACGTCAAAAACCAGCGATTCTGCCAGACTTCCTCATTTTTTGAAGTTGGCAACATCAAAAACGAAGCAATTCTGCGAGACTTCCCTTAAAATGGAAAGTTGAGTGCAGAGCCGACGGCCTCGTGCCAATGCGTTTTGCGATTTTTCCAGCCCATGTCTCTAAAGTATTTCGCCTGCCGGGAAAAAGTGAAGCCAGGTGATACGAAGTGCTGCACCTGTCGCACAAAACCATCTTCCCACAACAAAAAAATCTGATGCTCCAAAACGCAACCTCTCTCAGGAAATCAGCGCCCGAACCTCCTAACATCTCTGATGAACATGTCTCCTGTACTGCGCCGGCCATGGAAAATGCATCATTGCAGATCCTCTTCAAATGCCCCACGCCTGCCAACGCTTTTGAAACTGTGACAAAACCGTCACGTTTTGCTCATCTTTGACGAGGTGCACAATCCCTTGCGCCTGCCACGCGAAACGACATCTGAACGTCCAAAAGTGGTCTGAACATGTGGTGTGCTTTGCACCTTTTGACTTCGAAACGTGCTTCGCGCCACAGCGGCGTGCATGTTTTCGACATCTCAACTTCCAAAAGTGGTCCGACGTTGGTGTGTTTTGTACGTTTTGACTTCGAAATGTGCTTCGCGCCAAAACGGCGTGCAGTTTTTCATCTCTCATCTGGCCAGATGGCGCTTTAGCGACCCTACTTTTCGACCCCCCTGAGCCACAAATATCCACAAATCATTGGAAAAACACAGTGTTTCGCGATTTTTCCACTTTTTCGCGCGCCTGCATCTTCTTTCCCTTGACTCTTTCTCTTCTCTGATCTTCTTTCCTCTGACTCTTTCTCTTCTCTTCTCTTCTCTTCCCTTCCCTTCCTCTTCTCTTCTCTTCCTCTTCTCTTCTCTTCGCTTCTCTTCTCTGACCCTTCCCACCTCTGCTTTTCCATCTGTCCATGTTGCCGGAAGTTTGACTTCTAAACTTCTTTCGGCAAAATGCATCCAAATGGTGGCCTTTTTCTAAGACGACCCATGCCTGTACTTGACAATCCGTTCGTAGTCAACACATTTAAAGAATTTTAAAGACACATACGCATGCCCCCCTGTCTAGTGGCAAATGATGTAGGGCAAACTGCACCTACAACAAGAGACTGGGTGTTTGGCAGTTGGCTCAAAAACTTCCCTGGATCAGTGACACTGCCTGGGCCAATGGGCAGCACATCAACAAACAAGGAGATGAGAGACTGGCTGGAGGAAACGAGACATTTTCTTCCAGAATCTTCAAACATTACCCGGGTGATCACTGCCTTGTCCCTGGAACCTGCTCGACGTCGCTATTGGATCCATCGACAAACACCATCTTCAGAGACACGAAACGATACGAGGAATGATGTCACAGGGGCCAAGCATCGGGAGTGAGCCGGCAGTAGTAGCGTTGGCCAAGGGACCAAAGAGGGGAAACAATCTTGAGGCAGTCGTGCTAATTATTATTGAAATGTCAAAAATCAAAAATGACTGAAACAAAGAACTTACGCAGCCCCTGTTCACAGGAAGGATCCGTGTTAAAAAACAAACTTATCGTTTCCCGTTGCCGTGGGTCCTGCCCAAGTCGTGGCCCGTCTTTTCCGCCTGTCTACAGAAGGTTGCCCCCATGTCAGGCAACCTTGGCACTTCAAGCTTGTGCGAAGGCCAGCGTCCCAAGTCCCTTTCGGGACCCAGGTCCCTTTCAGGACCACCGCAGATGCGGAAGGGTGGCTGCACTTCCACAAGCGTGGAAAGAACATACAGACCATACAGTACAGATTGATTCATATTGGGCCTATTGGGTTAAATTTGGGTTCCAAAGTCCAAAGGCCGTCCCAACGAGCTATAGCGCTCAACAAGTTGCTGTGCAGATCGGGATGTCTTTCAGCTAATGTCGCTACATTCCTGGCAAGAGAAAAGGTTGTGGGGAGGTGTGCGGCCACGAGGTCAAGAGGGACGACACCCATCAATTCTAAGCAATCCAATTGACAGAGATGCTGCTGGGACCAGCTTTGTCCGCTGCACTTCATTGGCAAGGGCACTTTTTATATCCTTTTTTCCAAGAATAAATTATATAGGTATTACTGGTATCACTGTGTCACTCGTGGTCGTTTGCGTTGGCGGCCTGGTGATTCCTGTTTCTAGGCAGCCAATCCGCATGTCCAAATCAGTTTGGGATGTCTGGGGCTACTCGTACCAGCCATACTAGACTTGCAGTCGTGATGCAGCTGGGCTTATTTTAAGATCCCATACCACATGCCAAGATATTAACTATGTTCAATCCGATTGCAGCCCCAATCTGTGACGCTGCGATCCAACTGTTTTGCAGCATGGTGGAGCATTCCTACATCCAAGATATTCCAAGATCATCCTAGTAAACTGCCACAACTGGGCACATCTCGCACATCTCGCACTTTTATTCTTTTGTATCTTTCGCCAGGTGCGCAGCAGCTCTCACCGTTTACGGGCATTCTGCTGCAGGCCTCCTGTCCTCAATTCAGAATTTCCCAGCAACAGATGACAGATGCAACAGCATGTTATTAAATATTAATTTTTAAATATATTTTTTTAATGTAGAAGTTTGATGATGACTCGCTTGCAGGCACCAAGAGCTTCAAGGCTTCTTGTCGGCCTCGGCTGCAACCAGATACTTCCTACAACGAATTGCTTGCTGTCACAAAAGCCGTTTCTCCGGAGTCATAACAACTCATATCATTGTGCATATTTGTGCATTATCCGCTTGTCCAGAGACATCCGACCCTGGCGACAATTCTTACTCGATCATAATCTAACTAACCATCTCCAACATTGGTGCCAGGCTCCAGGAGGGAAGTGAGGTGTGGGTGCATGTGCTGCCGATAGCATCCCTGCCGCGCTTGAAATGGTTACTTCATGTTAGTGCCGTTTGATTCGTATAGTTATTATTGATATCTATAATATATATAGTAATAATGAAAATAAAAGATAGAAATAAGACTGGCCTCAACAAACGTAATCCTTAATCCTAAGATCCTAAGCCAGATTGCTGATTACCAAATTTTCGGATTATGTGGTTTGGACGGATTACGGATTGAAAGCTACAACCCCCGCAAAGGATGATGACCGGCATGCTGATTTGAGGAAGTTTACCTTGGGTTTCGTTTGTGAGTGTGGTGTTTGGTTTCGTTTAAATAATATTACAGTATTATTGATTAATAAGAATAGTAATGACAATCCTCCTTCAGTACCACAAAAAAGAAAAAAGGGCTCGACCCCCTGGGAGAGGTCCACAAAAAGTTGTTTATTTATGTTTTTTTGGGGGAAAATAAAATGGGGTTGGGTTTGTAGTAGTAGTACTAGTACTAGTACTCGTACTAGTAGTAGTAGTAGTAGTAGTAGCAGTAGGAGTAGTAGTAGTAGTAGTAGTAGTGTAGTAGTAACAATAGTAATAATAATCAGAGTAGTAGTCAGCGAAAAAATATTGTAAATTACAGCATTTTTGGCGGGTTGATCGCCAAAAATGCTACTATTTACACGGTTTTTGCAATTTCAAGAAAACCTGGAAGGCACGAAACACTGTAATAGCGGTGTTTTGGCCACTTGTGGACGCTGAAACGCTGGTATTTACGTTTTTTTTGGCCCGTGACGGCGCCAAACCCTGGTAACTCAGCATTTTTTGCACTTTGTGAACCGTTTTTTTTTTTTCCTTGAACGCAAAAAAACGCTGGTATTTAAGCGTTTTTCAAAAAATCGAAGATCGTGACGTGAACGAAACCCTGTAAATAACACTGTTTTAGCAACTTTCGATGACTAAAACTGTAGTATTTACGCGGGTTCTTGCCACCTGACAGCGCAAAATGCTGTAAATTACAGCGCTTTGTGCGCTGTTTATGTTCAATGTTTAAACGTGCGATGCTTTCACATGTTCTTTGCATTCTTCCACAAGGAACAACATTGCAGATTGAAACTGGACCACAGCGTGACCCGACGCACAGACGCTTTTACACACACACACAGGGGCTTTTACGCAGAGAAGTCTTTACACAAAGGAGCTTTTACATACAGAAGGTTTTACGCAGAGAAGTCTTTACTCTAAGGGGTTTTTGTGCACAAACGGCTAGGAGCCTTTACACACAGAAGTTTTTACATGAAGAAGTCTTTACTGTATACACAGAAGGCTTTTTACACACAGACGCGTTTGCACACAGAAGCTTTTACACAGAGAAACCTTTAGAGTTTTTACACACAAAAGCGTTTACACACACACACAGGGGCTTTTACACAGAGAAGCCTTTACACAGAGGATTTTTTTACACACAGAAGGTTTTACACAGAGAAGCCTTTACTCTAAGGAGTGTTTGCGCACAAACGGCTTGGAACTTTTTAACACAGAAGCTGTTACGCAGAGAAGTCTTTACACAGAGAGCTTTAACACACAGACGCGTTTACACACAGAAACTTTTACACAGAGAAGCCTTTACACAGAGAACTCTTACACACGGAAACTTTTACACACAGAGAAATCTTTACACAAACGCGCTTTCACACAGAGAAACTTTCATACACAGAAGGAAGCTTTTACACAAAGAAATCTTTACACAGAGAACCTTTTACACAGAAACTTTTACACACAAAAACTTTTACACAGAAAGTCTTGGCACAGAGGCGCCCTTACACGAAGTAACAAGTTGAAATTGGCAGCAGTTCGTTAGGAAAAACTCTTCGCAGGAGCTTTTGAAAACTCAATTGCTCACCAAAAAATCACCAATTTCCAACAAATATGTTCCAAACAACCTAAGGAATATATTTCTGAAGCAGGTCCTCATTCAATAGCTTTCAAGCCCACACTGCGATGAAATGGAGAGTCGAGTAATCCGGCGGAGCCGACGCTGAGCGTCAGCTCAAAAATACCACTACAATACACCACAACTACAGCTTTAACTACAACTGCAACCCCACTACACTACACGCCACTTCACCACACTACACTGCCACTACACCACACTACAACCACAACTGCAACAACTACACCAACAACAATTACTACTACAACTGCTAGAGCCACAGCTATAACTACAGCACTGCAATTACAACAACATCAACCACAGCTGCAGCTTCAACTGCGCTACAATACAACTGCAACTACAACTACAGCTGCAACTCCACTACACTACACTACTCTCCACTTCACCACACTTCACCACCACTACTCTACCACTGCAGCTACAACTGCAACTGCAAGTATAACTACAACGACTATGACAGCTACAGCTACAACTCCAACATTACAACTACAACTACATCAAATACAGCTACAACTACATTACACCACGCTGCATCCAGCAGTTGTGGTTGAGGTGACCACTGCAACCATTCCAAAAAACACAACTCCAACCACCTTTCGGTCCATCAATGGATTCGCTTTGCCATCCAGGCGTCGCAACAACTCACCTCCTCCTATCGCGTCCTATCTTTGAAACTTCCGCAACCGCCTTGCGCGGTACTATTGGTCATGGTAATAGTAATAGTAATAGTAATGGTAATGGTAATGGTAATAGTAATAGTAATAGTAATAGTAATAATAATAGTAATATAGTAGCAACAATCGTAATATATTCTTTGTCGGCATAATACATACAGAAAAATATGATGCCCTAGGCACCAATGATTTGTTATTCAAGTTCCAATTTCTGAAAAAACTGACGGAATAGAAAGGATACCAACAGATTTACAGACGCCCAAGTATGTTGCCAGGGAGATCGCCTGACCTTGCGGCTTGTGGGAGACGATGCACCTCCAGGTGGGAAGGGGTCGGGGTGTCGCAGCTATAGGGGGGTCGGGGTGTCGCAGCTATAGGATGATCACTGTGATGCGGATGCTGGGGCTTGGCAGGTGCTGGGATGCTTAATGACCAGAGTTCACAGCTATACCCAGCTAAAGGTGTTCACAAACACGTCGTTGTGCGTACACACCTTGCAAATCCTAGGTCGCAGGTCAAAGGCAGTGTTGTGAAGACCTTCACACTTTCGACTGTTACGATCACTTTCCTATCTGAAATCAGAACACATTTCTCATGCAGGGATAGCATGGATACTTAGAAACCTGTTCAAACAGCCTAACACAAACAACAACATTTCAAACACCTACTAGGCCAAGAAGACGGACAGCAGATGAGTTGGGAAATTGGCTTGCCTTGAGGACAGTCAGCATTTTTCCGTCAAGTGTCAGCTACTGAGGAGGAAATTTGTTCAGGATACTTTAGAGATGCATAGAGTGATCGGTCATATCACACAAAGACGTACAAAGACTGGGTCTAGCAGGTACGTTCTTGCTCATTCGCAACCGTGGTCATTTCACGCCGCAAATGCATGGGCCCTGACGGCCCTGACGGCCCTGATGTTCAATGCTTGTGCTGATGAGGTCCGGCCCAAAGAAGGCAGGGGCAGCCGACAAATCCCAAGTCGAATGGTCTCCAAAGCAGGGGCTGAAAGATTCTCTGAGTCTTGGCTGATCAAGCCAGCGATTTGTCGCATGTCCCACGGTTTCCCACCACATTGTTTTTTTCACCACGTGTCTTACTTTGTCTCTCAGAAAGGAGTGGATGCAGACATGCAATGAAATCATATATGATTGATTGCACATGATTTAAGTTAAGTTTTCAATAGATTTCATGGATTTATCAGTTGTAGTTATTGTAGTTTTGATTCACTTGTTTGCCAAAAGATGATCGCCTGCACACGGACATGAATCCATGTTCTCCCTCTTGTTTGCACATGTTTTGGTCGGAACCACCGCCCAATTCATCCAAAGGAACTGGATGGATGCCGAACCTCTTCCACACTGTTTGAAGGGTGCGGCAGTTCTTTGGCATCCATTGGTTTTGGTCAGATTATGTCAGATTTGAGATCTCACCGGCTGTGTCTGTGAAAATTGAGGCTCCGCATTTGCAGGGCAAAGTGACACGAGTGGATCCTTCTATGGCCATAGTAAGGCTGTTTTGGGAGGCACCTCCAGGCCAGAGAGCAGCGGCTTCATCTAGGTGATTTATGGATATTTATGGTGATTTGATGAATTTGATTGATGATATTTGATGATATTTGTGGATTCGATTGTGAGTCCGCAGATATGAAAAGCGGGGAGATATTCGACAGAGAAGCCCTGAAAGGTCTGTCAGATCCGGAGCTCTCTCCTATCGCAGCTGCACTTCCAGTAGAGGCGGCCCATTTGGACAACATTTTTTTATTACGGTGGACTTTAATCTCTTTCCTTATTTGCTCTTCACATATCTTGACTCCACAGCTTCAGGCCCTCCAAAAGTTCTTCGCCCTCACCACTGTACCATTGTGCTTTGGCAGCCATTCAGACTGTAGAATGCCATGCGGATTTCGCACAGTCAGTCTGGTGTCGGAAGACTTTCCAATAAATTGAATTAAATTATATAAATTGCTCAATTACACACTGCAGCTGCAGGAATGCTGCAGGAATGCTGCAGGAATGCTGCAGGAATGCTGCAGGATGGTAGTTTGTGATCAACGGACTACGTACAGTCATAGCGTCAAGGTCTGTTTGTGTGAGCATGGCCATTGCCAGTCGCCTCTGCATGAGAGCAGCACCACTTGCAGTCATTGCCAATCACAATTTTGAATAATTATGAGATTTATGAGATACCTTTATAGGATCGTGAATAATGATTGAACTTAGGTGCAGTGACTACTTGCAGGAGGGACAGTTGGTCAGCGTCCAACTTCAAGACCCGGATGACAGTGAAGACGCTATGACTACGTTCAGTGGCATTTTGGGACTTCATATTCGCTTTGGTCTCAAGGGTGCTTGTACGATCTTGTACGTTTGTAGGCGGTGCAGTCGGGCAGCTTGGTACTCTAAATATGAACCTGTTAACGTGGCATAAGAATTTCGATATATAATATTTATGAATGCAAGTAGTTCTGGACATTGGATCTACTGATGTTCTCATGTTTTTCTGCATTCTGAAATTCTCCACCACAAGCTGCGGGCTCTGGTGTGGCAGCGTTACCAACGATTTTGAGAGTATTCGAGACTATTCATGAAATCTTACTAGGATTTAGCTACATTCCTGTGTTTGGGTTATAGAGTCCAAGGCAGTTACGGGTCGGATGGTCAAATCATGGTGTCAGTGAGAGTATGTGCAGTTACATTAGATAATCGCAGAACATCCAACCGTTTAATGAAAAACCAACTGCAGCTCGATCAAGGATTTGACGGTGAGCCTATCTCCGCTGCAGCCAATGCCACCAAGACCGCCTCCACCATGTGCAGGATGGCAGTGTTGATCAGCTGGCGTCAGCTTGCCACTTTTCTTTATACGTTTTTCATGTTTTTTCCATGTTGGTCCAGTTTCACCTCAACATCAACAACACAATAGCCAGGAGTTTCTGAATGAACTTTCGGAGATAAAATGGTTGAAGCATCTTACCTTACACTCCTCGAAGCGGATCGTGATAAGATCAGCAGAATCTGTGCATTGCATGGCACCCCTCGCTGTTCCCTCCCGAAGGTGCGGCAGTGTCAATGGCTTGGCAGCCCCTCTGTGGCTCCAACGCTCCTTGCCGTGTCATCGATGCGACAGAGGCAGCGTGGCGAAGGACCCCTGTGTCAGCCTCAGTTTGAGCATGTTTAAGCTGCTGCTTGCTGCCGGGTGTTGAAGGTGTTTGAAGAAATGTTTTTGAGACCCGTGCCATTCAAGCATTTTTTGAGAGGGATTTATGATTTATCTATAAATTTATCCAACACTTCGCCACGATGTAACTAACCGTACAATAGAACGTATTGCTGAGGCTCTCCACATTGGCTACTGCTCACATGTGCCGGTTCAGTGAAGCCAAGTGCAAAGGTGTCCTTTCTAATGATTGGAATCTGTTAGAACATGTATTCGCTGCAAACCCGCCGATCCCACATATTCGTTTGATATGTTCAAACCTACGCTAGCGTTTTTGTTGCTTCCCAACACGCCACAACCAAAAAAAAAAACCTATAGAGCCCTAAAACCCTAAATACTGAAAACCTAAAGTCAAATTCACTCCGCATAGCCAGTGTTTTTCTTCATCCTTTGGTGACTATTGTTTGGGTGTGTTTTTTGCAGGCACGGTTTGGTGCGAACGTATAGTAAAACTTGTACGTCGGGTGTAGAATTTTCGGAAAGAATCCGTCCAGTGTATAAGCCACGGCAACATCCAGCAATCCAGAATCAATACTCATTTGATTGATGCTTCCTCGATTTTTACCATACTTCCGCGTAGCTTTCACGAGAGCAAACCGATGTGACTTTTTGTGGGAGTCTTGCAGGTGGAACCTCGTTCTTCACGTTCTGGATTGAATGATTGAACACAGATCTCAGAGGGCAAGCAAGACACTTCAACTAACACTAACTAACTATTTGCAACTGAAGTTGCTCAAGTGCCAAATCGCAGAATTTCAGAGCTGGCACTGGCACTGTGTTGACTCCAGGGGGATGCCACGTCAGCCATGGAGGAGTTGCTTGGCTAAAGCATCAAAACTCCAATTTCATTGCGCATTAGTTTTAGAGAGAGGAAGGTTGCAAGATTCCATGCGTTTCTTGTGCTTTTGTTGACCGTTGACCATAGTCCCAGGATGTCCCAGGATGTTCCAGGGATGGTTTGACGTTGAGCGGTTTGCTGCTTCAGCCTCCGCACCAGTAAGCGCTTCATGTGAAGAGTGGTATAGGTCCTAATGTGAATGCATACCAACTTGTGGTGACTAGAAAAATCTGATCGCATAGACAGGAAGCAGGGGCTACCCAGCCATCAACGAAGTGCACGAAGTCATAGGAAGTGCCATTGAAAGGTGCAAAGTGCATTGGTGCATTATCTGCATTTTGCCATATTTTGCCTATCCCATCCTATCCCTGTGCTGAAAGGTTTGGATTTTCTGAGCTGTGGAAGCTGAAGACCACCAACACTCTTGCCACTTTAGCTTTTGCAGTGTGTCTGAGCTTGAAACGGCAGAAACGGTTTGCATTTTCAAACATTTTCGCTTTGTGGGTGTGGGTCTGTAGAACATTTGAAATTGAGGATGTTTGCGGCCTTTTGCGGCTGGTGCCTTTTTAAATTTCCGTGGTTGTTTGTGAGATGTTTTTGCAAACGCGGTCGCAACATGTCTCGGTCATGGAATCCAGCTGAGCAGAGGCGACGTTTGTTGCATGTTTGACCCAAGGAGTGAGACGAAACAGGATGTGGTCATCACAGGGGCTATTCCGAGGGTGCCGCATTGGGAGCCGCTAAGTTTCTGCCAGCACACGTGGAGTTGAACGTGTTGGCAGAAAGTCGTGCAGTGTTTCCTAAGTTGTTTGAGGCACCACCCACCCACCCACACACACACACAGGCACGCAGTACTGTACATACCCGTACGTAGTTCCATGATCATCCTACATTCTACCACTCAGAATCATTTTACAATAATGATTATAGAATTATAGTCAATAATTATAGTCTAGTAATAGTCTAGTATGCTTTACTTTTACTATGTGTATATATGTATCGTTGGATTGGCTTAAGGGAGGATCTGCAGGAAACCATCGATTTTCCCATAAAATATGGGGGTTTCCTGCAATGTTTCCCTTAAACATATATAATAATAATAATAATTAATAATTAATAATAATAACAATGATAATAATAACAATAACAATAATAATAATCATAATAATAATCATAATCATAATCATTTTGATTATTATTGTTATTATATATATATATACCACATATATAAAAAGTTATATATTGAATACGCGTGGTATCCCTTAGCCATTGATCATGGGAGGTCGAGCGCATGGCGCTGCTGGCGTTGCTCGTTGCGCAGCACCTGGTGGAGGCTGCGCCACAGGAGCTGGTGCTGCTGCTGGCACCCTATGGAGATGTTAGGTGCTGCAGGGGCTCATGGTTCTGCTAGCATAATATTAACATTATTATATTATATAATATCACATATATATATATCCCATATATATATATATATATATACATTATATATACATGTATAGGTATATATAATATAAATCACGCATAACATGAAATAATTTGTTATATATTGCTGCACGCTGATGGTGCAGCAGCACAACCAGTGCTACATTTGCAATTTCCCTTTAGATGATCAAAATAGAGAGTTATAGCTCAACTGTGGCCATGACATGATGAACCTGCAAGAGGATGGATGGGCAACAAGTCATGGGCTTTTGTTCAGATCCCCGTCCTTGTGCACCCACTAACATTGCAAGATCATTGCAAGAGTAGTATCAGGTCCCATCTCTCACACCGTGGGGAATCTTGACGGTCAGGCTGCAAAGCCTAGAACAATCTGGAAAAGATGAGGGATTGAGAAAGCACCTTGCAAAAGTCAGGGCGCAGATCCTTGGCTTTTGGATGGACCACAGTTTCCGAACACATTCCAAGCTGGAAAGCGAGATAGAGCGAGCAAAAAGTATGGTGCTGCGAGGTGAGACAGATTGACAGAATGTTGGACCATGTTTTCTTGATATTGTTTGTGCAGTGCTTGCATGTCGGCACACACGCAGGAGAAAAAGTGCACCATCCGGCAGCGTACTTGTATTGCTTCATATTGCTTCATATTGCTTCCAAATTTCCAAGTTCAGGCTATGCCAGCATCAGCTAAGGACGCTTGCAGGCTCACCACATGAAGTTCTGCAAAAGCTCCTGTTTCGTGGCTTCAGTACAGTAGTAAAAGCTAGAAAGGCTTGACACTCAAGAGACGAATGATAGAGAGCGATATAGAGATATGTAATTACACATGCGCTATATATATATATATATATATGTATGAAGTAGGAATGACCAAACCTTTTTGGTCCAGCTATGCAATCCCAGTTTCTAACATCCCTTCATGTCATGTTAGAATGTAATTAATGTGAAGCCCACACTGAGGCGACCAGGACAGAGAGATGCAAGAACAGTCTCCCTAGTCGTGGTGGAGGGCCTGTGATTTGGCAAAAACCAGTGTGCTTTTTTACTCCAAGACAGCGATCCTGCCACCTCCTTTTTGCAGAAGGGGAATGTCGCATCAGTTACACAGCCGTGAGAGGCATTTCAGAGTTCGTATTGCTTTTCCTTTGGCCATAGGTGAGAGGTCTATCTTTTCAGTCTTTGTTTCAGGCCCACTGATGCAACAGAGAAAAGGGCCCTGAAGAAACTGCTGTCGCTTCTCCCAAGTCAAAGATACTTGCCTGCAGATCTTCTCGGATCCCAGCCAAAAAAAGGCAGCTCATGGATGCTGACTCATCATGACCTGCCAAGTCTCTTTCTTCTTGGAGTCCTGAGGACGCTGGGGTCCCACCATCCTGTGGCACCGTGAGCCCCTGACCGGTGAGCTGCAAGTGATGGAGGCTGCCTTGACAGCTTCACCTGCTCGTTTGTAACTTGGCAGGCAATGTCAAGCCACGGGACTCTGCGTACACTTTCCAAAGATATCAATGCATGGCATTCATTCATCAATTTCTTCGGAACTTCCTATGGCCTTGTGCCAGTAGCTTTGGAGTGTCGTCCTTCAAAGATCCTCACGCATGCTTCTGCAAGACGGCACTGACTCACTCTCCTACAGCAGATTCCGTCTATGACTTGTCTTGCATTCAATTCAATCCTATATGTTGTGACATGTTGTGACCATAATCCCGAGCATTGCTTCCTCTTCACTTGTTCATTTTTCCGCCACGACCTTGGATTGAGGATTTTTTTTGTGAAAGCAGTTTCGGTTTCCATCCGGCTGCGCCCATGGTGCAATTTGCTGTCCTGGTGAAAGCAAGTTGTAGGAGACTCCCGTGTTTCTCTGAGGAAGATCTCCAATGCTCTTCATGGAGCCACCTAGCTTTGGAGCTGGTGCAGCGGGTTGAAATGATTGAAGATAGGATATATATATATATGGAGATATTAGAATATTGACGGGATATTATTCTGGAATATTTCAATATTTGGGAATCTTATGGATCTTTTAAAATCTTAGGGAGCCTCATGGATATTGAGACTACCAGTAGTACCGCACAAGGCGGTGGTAGGAAACTTAGGAGGTTTGTTGTTGTGATGCGTGGATGTCAGAGCGAACCCACTGACGGACCAAAAGGTCGTTGAGGCTCTGAGTCTCTCTCTCTCTCTATTTGTCTATTTGTCTATTTGTCTATTTCACTTTCTAACTAATCAATCTATCTATCTATCTATCTATCTATCTATCTATCAAAAAATCTATCTATCGGCGTATCTATCTATCTATCTGTCTATCTACCTACCTATCTATCTATCTATCTATCCATCGATCTATCTATCTAACTATCTATCTATCTAATCTAATCTAATCTTATCTTATCTCATCTCATCTCATCTCATCTATCTATCTACTATATCTATCTAATCTAATCTAATCTAATCTAATCTAATCTAATCTATCTATCTATCTATCTATTCTCCCTCTCTCTCTTTCATCTGTCTATCTATCTAGCTGTCTACCTGTCTATCCATCCATCCATCTATCCATCTATCGACCTATCAATCTATGGATCTATGGAATTCTATGGATCTATAGGTCTGTGGATCTATCGATCTATCGATCTATCAATCCATTTGTCTATCTATCTATCTTCCTAAACTTCCTATCTATCTGAAACGAAGCAATTCCGCGAGACTTCCTTAAAGAATGGATGTGCACAGCTCCAAAACGAAGCAAAAATGAAAGTTCGCAGCTCCAAAACGATGAAATTTTTCAACTTGACAACATCAAGAACGAAGCAATTCTGTGAGACTTCCTCCAAAAATGGAAAGCTGAGTGCAGACCTGACAGCCTTGTGCCACTTCGTTTTGCATTTTTTTCCATCCCATGTCTCTAAAGTATTGCGACTGCCACGAAAAAGTGATGCCAAGTCATACGAAGTGCTGCACCTGTCACGCAAAATCATCCCAGCAAACCTGAAGATCTGATGCTCCAAAATGCAACCCCTCTCAGGAAATCAGCGCCTTGACCTCCTGACATGTCTACTGGAGATGTCTCTAGTACTGCCTGCCACGCGAAATGCACCTTTGCAAATCCTCTTCAAACATCTTCAAACGTCCCATGCCTCATCGTTTTTTGAAACTGTTCTGTACAAAACCTACACGTTTTGTGCATTTTTGGCAAGGTGCAGAACGCATTGCGCCTGGAAAAAACGATGCGATGTCCAAAAATGGTGCGAACATGGCGTGTCTTTACCATGTTGCCTTCAAAATGTGCTTTGCGACACAATGGCGTTCACTTTTTCATACTTTTTCAACATCTCAACTTCCAAAAGTGCTCCGAACATGCAATGTGGTGTTTTTAGTTTTTTTAGCATTTTGACTTCCAAATTAAATTGTGCTTCGTGCCACAACGGCGTGCACTTTTTCAACAGCTCAACTGCCAAAAGTGCTCCGACACTGCGGTGCTTTTAGCATTTTGACTTCGAAATGTGATTCGCGTCACAGCCGTGTGCATTACATACACATCTCAACTTCCAAACGTGATCCGAGACCGAGGTGTTTTCAGCATTTTGACTTCGAAACGCGCTTCGCGCCACAGCTGCGTGCAATTTTTGACATTTCATCCCGCCAGATGGCTTCGCGCCCGCCGCTTTACCGTTCCTTACTTTTCAATTCTCTGCAGCATTGGAAGAACAGAGGGTTTTGCGATTTTGCTACCTTTTCACGCTCTTTGATCTTCTTTGTTGCGATTCTTTCTTCTCTGACTCTCTCCTCTGTCTCTTTCTCTGACTGCTCTTACCACTGTTGCTGCATTTGTCCATAAGTCGGAACTTCCGTCGATGAGACGCGGGGATGTATAGTGGCTTCTGGCCTGTTACCTTGGTTTTCCTCCCAGAAGCCTGCTGAGTTGTTTCGTCTCAACACCTACGCTTTTCCCTTTTTTGCTGCAATTGTCAGCAGCTGCGGCGTGCGGATTGCACCGTAATCCTTATTTTCCTTGCTGTTGGCGCGTGCAATCGCACTTGTATCGCCAGGTGTTTCTTTTTGAATTTCATCGTTTCACAAGTTGATGGCGGACCTCCTTAGTCTATGTATATCTATGTGTTGAAACCATTGGGATACGTTGGTTGGAAATTAGACCAACTGACCCCAACTCTGGGATCTGAGGCTCAAGAGCAAGTGAAGCTGGTGCCTGAAAGCCTCGCAGCTGCAGCAAAACTGGTAGCGCAGCGCTTGGCACGGAGGCCCTGCGAAGTTGCAGCCAAATTGTAGGTGAATCTCAGAAGGTGAACAAAAATGACAAGATATGATAAGATCTGATAAGATATGATAAGATTGGATAAGATATAAGAAAGAGAACGCATACAAAATATAGATTTATAACATATTAAACTATAAATTACTTTACTTCGAGTAATCCCCACCATGACATTTATACGTTTTGTTACTGGCAAATCTTCTGGCATTCTATCTGGCATATCTTCTGGCATATCTTCTGACATTCTATCTGACATTCTATCTGGCATTCTATCTGGCATTCTATCTGGCAAATCTTCTGGCATTCTATCTGGCAAACATTCTGGCACTTGATCTGGCATACCTTCTGGCATTCTATCTGACATTCTATGTGGCATACCTTCTGGCATTCTATCTGGCATATCTTCTGGCATTTTATCTGGCATATCTTGTGGCATTCTATCTGGCATATCTTTTGGCATTCTATCTGAGATGCTATCTGGCGTTCTATCTGGCATGGTGCGAAGCACACTTGGAAGTCAAAATGTAGAAATCACCTCAGCTCCGGATCACTTTTGGAAGTTGAGATGTCGAAAAAGTGCTTTGCGTTGTGGCGCGAAGCACATTTGGAAGTGAACATGTTAAAAACACGAGGGGTTCGGACCACTTTTGGACGTCCAGATGTCGTCCTGATGTCGAAAAAGTGCACGCCGTTGTTGCGCGAAGCACATTTCCAAGTCAAAAGTGTTAAAAACAGGGTTTTGAGCCATTTTCGACGTTCAGATGTCGTTTGGTTGACAGATAGATGGATATAGAAATAGATAGCTAGATGGATGGATGGATAGATAGATAGATAGATTGATAGATAGATAGGTAGATCAGTTCGTTAAGTTAGTGAAGTTAGATCAGCTAGTTCAGTAAGTTAAGTTAGTTAAGTTGGTTAAGTTTGTTCAGTAGTTAAGTTTGTTTAGTTAGTTCAGCTAGTTAAGTTAGTTAAGTTGGTTCAGTTAGTTTAGTTAGTTGAGTGAGTTCAGTGAGTTCAGTTAGTTCAGTTCGTTTATTTATTTATTTAGTTAGTTAGTTAGTTAGTTAGTTACTCAGAAAGTTATTCAGTTAGTTAGTTACTCAGAAAGTTATTCAGTTGTTCAGTTATTCATTTAGTTAGTTAGATAGTTACTTAGTTAGTCACTTAGTTACTTAGTTTGTTAGTTAGTGAGTTAGACAGGCAAATAGATAGAGAGATAGCTTGAAGCTCCAACCACTTGTCGGTCCATCACTGGACTCGCTCTGCCAGTTTTGCTTCCCAACATCCAACCTCTCCTATAGGTTTCCTCCTTTGAAACTTCCGCCACCGCCTTGTGCGGTACTACTGGGATATGTGGGACAAGTACGCAAAGGATAACGTTCATCGTGATGTGCGTCAGCATAGACGCCGTTGCGCCCAGGTACCTGCGCCTGCGGCTGCATCTGTATCGAATTCTCCTTGGAGTCGTGTGAAAGGGAAGGAACGATTTGAATGTTTAAGGACACTGTATCCAAAGTGAGAAGTCGATCAAATGACGTCAGAAGTATCCATGCTCGTTCTGACTGCACATCTCTCTCAATCTGTCTTATTATGTCTCTTCCTTTCTGTCTGTAAATGTTGTTTGCAGAAGTGAACTGTCTGTGGTATTGGTTTCGAAGATGGCCTGTTCGAACTGAGATAGATGTTGCAGAGTCAATGGCCTAGCTGAACGTGTGGTAAAGGCACGGCAACCTGTTGCAAGTATAGCTCAAGGCTGCATGGCCAGGCATACGTCTGCCGAATGGAAGGGTGGAAAGTTGGAGTGGTAAGCGTGAAATATTCTTGGGCCGGAGCTGGGAAGGAGTATGGCAAGCTTGGAAGGAGTATGGAAAGCGACTTGCGGTGCGTTTTCTGTGCCGTGTCTGTGTAGACAGTGCCGGAAGTTGGCGTAAGAATATGTCATGTCCGTGTGCTGGATGTGGCATGGGAAGCAAACAACATTGTTTAGTTATCTCAGTTTTCTGTCTTAGGAAAAGTTAGATAGATACATCGTAAGGATGCAGTGAGGATTGGTAGTTTCTGAGCTGACATGCATGCTACACTTCGACTCACACAGGTATCCTGTTGTTTGTGCATGGGCTGGTGCGCAATTTTCTTGTCAGTTGCTGGTTGCATGAGTATAACAGCAAGATGTGGAGACACAGAGACCCGGTCCATGTGGAAAGCATTTGTAAGGCATTTCTGCCTTAGGCAGGGTGACAGCAGTACAAGTAACGGGAGGAGCTGCACAAAAGCCGGTCAGTTCAGCTTTGAGGTGTCCAATGTAACAGATATGGAAGAAAATCGAAACCATGATGCGTCACCCTGTCAACGCCATGGGTGACTCGCTGGTGTCTAGCGAACTGGTTTTTTCAGTTGCATGCATCTTACTATTGCGTGTGGCTGGTGTGCCTGCTCCGGAAGAACTGACCTGTTCTCGGACGTGCGACGCCTTCGCGTTGGACTACGAACTTCAGGTGCTTTGGCTGCATGTTATTGTTTGTCGTGGGGCTGCATACATGCGGTCGACCGGTTGACTGTAGGCTGTCCCAAGCAGGTATCATCAAGACATCTCGTCGTTCCATGTTTGGAGATTCAGTGTTTGGAGAAATGGTGATTCCAGGCATGATGCAGCAGTCCTGCCTATGAGATCCTTGCGTGGGCGGAAGTTCATACGGATGAATCAAAGGAAGCATGCTTAAACTGGCAACATCTAGCTGAGCAAGCAGTTTTTCTCAAAGCTGTTTGCAGAGATGTACTTGTGTCCACGGACAAGCTCACCGAGCCTGTGAAAGCAGCATTGCATGTTCTAGATCTCCGGATGCAGCAATGGTTCCGGAAACGTAGGCCACGGCTTGATTAGCGTTTCTTGTCGGATAGAATCTAGTCGCAACATCAGAGCACAATGGAATAAGTAGATCATCAGAGCACACTGTACTGACTAGTTTTCTACTGGTGTCCCAATCCCAAGTGTCGAAATCCTCGATGTGCCTAGCTTGTCGTGCATTGCAGGTTGGGCCCGTCAAGCGCAGATTCACGACGCGCACATGCAACGTCATCGAGCTGCTGACTCGGTATTCGAAGAACTATTGCTTGGGAGTTGCAGCCTGGGACGAACCTGCAGAACAAGACTTGATGGAGAGTTCACCGCCTGTGGCCAGTCAGGGTCAGCATCCCTGTGCACTTGCGCGTGGCAGCAGGTCAGCGACTTGTTTCAAGTACGGCGCTTGTCCACAATGTTGCTCTATGCTTACACAGGGAAATTCGTTGGAAAGCCAGTGGTGAGATGTGCGAAATCTAAAGAGTATGACCGCAACACTGGAAAACGGTGTTGCTTTTACCAGCAACCTTTTTGGGGAAGTCTTTCAAATCTTCCGAAATCTGTGCTTGGCCAGATGCGCACTTTGCGCTCGAATCTGCGTTGGGGCTTACTGCATGGGTACCAGACCCGAGGCTGATGCATGCACACTAGAGTCGAGCATCGGATCCATCGGATCCAAGACTATGTTCAGGGCGCACATGGGCAGATGACAGGCGATGAAGGCGCAGTGCAGGGCGCAATGCTGCAGGGTGTCTTACTGGCTAGTGTGTGTGGCTCAGGCCTATGTGTGTGTATGGCTGAGTCCGTTTTGTGTGCGCAGATGAGTTGTATCTGTGTGCGTGACGGGGTTAGATCTGTGTGCGTGGCTGAGTTGGGTCTGTGTGCGTGGCTGAGTTTTGGCTGTGTGCGCCGCTGAGTTGGATCTGTGTGCGTGGCAGAGTCGTTTACCGGAGGAGAAGGAGAAGAACAACTCTGATAAAATCTAACAACCCTCACCTGGCAGGTGAGGTATATTTATATTTATTTATGAAGAAACATTATGACAATTATGAATGACACATGAATTCCAAACACGTTCAGATCCGATTGTTGTCCAAACGCCAGCCAACCTGTTGTAGATGTTTGTAGGCGAGTCTTTCTGCATGGCCTCACGTTATGTTGTTGGAGGCAAAGCGTTGCAATCTTCACCACTCGGCCCCAGAAAATGATGACCGAGATAGAGAAACTTGTGCCGGATGAGCGTTTGGAGCGAGCAAGGCGTGACAAGAGGTCACAAGATTGTATACAGGATCTGAAGACCATTGATGGCTATTAGCTTTGTCCGACCAACTGCATGCTTGAAGAAACCCAACCGCAATATGTTTGACTTCGTTGACTCCACAAAAAATATGATATTCAAGATTTGGGGAAACTAACCCTGAAGGCTTCGCATCATGAATGCCGCATTATACAAGTGGAGGGAAAACGACGGCTGCTCGATTGCAGAAAAATTTGGGAGATGCAGGTAGTCATCATGCTGAAACATTGCGGGAAAAACAAATTAAAGAAAAACATTTTTTGCCTTGCGCATCCTTTACCTTCATTTTTGCATCCAGGCATTTTTGATGTCGTGATCCATGTCGATCCGCCACCGAACCCTTCGGAGTACTTTTCGCGAAGCTTGATTGCCACTTTGTATTCCTTTGTGCTCCTTGCAGTGGTGCAAAGGGACCTATTGTTTTGCAGTTGCCTGTCATGGCGTCGATATCGGGATATTCTGGACATTTCTGGACCTTGTCTATTTTTGAGGCAGCAATGCATATAGTACAAATGGAATTGGCATGCATCATTTCCATTCATTTCCGTGCGCCCCCCCCCCTCTGCCATCTAAGGGCTTGGATCGTGCAAACAGCTTGCCATCGTGTTCATGGACGTCACCAAGTACCGGTACGGTGTTGAGGGGGAGAGAGGTGTTGAGAGGCCGGAAATCAACGAATGTGCAAGGCGGTGAGACGGACAAACTGGTTTGGACCGTGATGAAAATTAGTAATTAATTATTCTCTTTGGACTGTTGTTGGGTTGACAAATAATTTCAACACATGGAAGACATTTTGGGGATGCAGTCGCAGTTGATTTCCTTGCGGTTTGCACTTGATTTTTTCAGGCTTGAGAATGAGTGGGTGGAATTTGCCTTCTACGCCATGGATCCTGCCACGGGTGAAGATGCACACCGACTACGGCAGTTGTGCAGGCCAGGATCAATGCGACCCAATTGTTGCACAATGATGAAGTAAATATATAAAGAATGCGAACAAATGAGAAAGAATGAGAAAGACAGGATACACTATTGCTAAGATTTACCAAGTATATGTATGTATACTATGTATGGTTGCCCCATGTTTATCTTTTGGGAAAATGCATGAAGGCTTTGCATGGTTGCAAATGACCAATGGTGCCCAGAACAGCCCGTGGTGCATACAAAGCCAGAGAGAGAGAGAGAGAGAGAGAGAGACTCAAGATATGTATAGATAACAGATATGTCAACATCAGGTAAGGAAGTTCAGAGACGATTTTGGACGTCTCAGGAGGTTTCAAGGCTGCCAGGTTTGGTAAGAGCTTCAGTATGGCTGGGATCTGATTTACTGCAGCTGTTGGGTGCTGCGATCTCACACCTGTGGAGGGGTGAACACTACGAGAAGACGCGACTGTGCCTTGGACTAGAGCCGTTCTGACTAAACTCACACGGAATGCCCAGAGCTGCCCCAATCACAAACACTCATGAACAGTTTTATGAGTTGTTGATTGAAATAATTAGTAACTATATATTAATTAATATTAACTATAGTTCATTAGTTCCATTGCCACCGTTTGTTTTTTATTTAAGATTTGGGAACTCCGGAAGACTCCTTGAAATTGTGCCAGAGGCACCCAAGGTGCATCGCACTTTGCCAAGGTCGCTGTCCTTCCAGAAGGCTGCATCAATCTGCACGGCTGCATTACTGGGGTGTTTGGAGTGCTCTCCCAGTGCGTGTTATGTGAGGCTATGATTCACAGCATTGTTTTTATATTGCATAGGCTGCATAGGACATTGGCCTGAGTTTTGGCTACCTGAACATTCCATCAAAAGGTAGAGGGGGTGCTGAGACTAAGTTGCACATTGCGTGGTCACTGGATGTACACATGGAGAGGGCGCCGTTCTTGGAAACCTGCTAGCCAGCAGCACATTACTGCCAGGATTTCCACGCAGAGGATGATAAAGAGTTCCTTGACTTGGACGTCAGACAAAGCAGCAAGCTGAACTCTACCCATTGCTCTACCAATCTTCCTTTGGTAGATCTAGATTAACTAAGCTATATGCTATATGATATAAATTTGATTCGCATGATGTTGTTGTCTTTTCTTTGTGTATGTAATCTGTAGTAAAAGATAATGTAAATAGTTTTGAAGTTTTGATTTTTCTTCTTATTCCCGAGAGCGTCTGAGCGCAGGGTTCTTCCAATAGTGGGGGTCTGTATCTCACCTTCTCATCTTCACACCTTCTCATCTTCACATCTACTCATCTTCACATCTGCTCATCTTCACATC
>Ga0126342_10003185_pt1 | contig 26825 bp, 27 predicted proteins | sample Cyp1metagenome_FD_92528 | JGI IMG/M metagenome (GOLD analysis project Ga0126342, IMG submission 92528) | Coral microbial communities from Lord Howe Island, Old Settlement Bay, Australia - Cyphastrea 1 metagenome | ecosystem: Host-associated > Invertebrates > Cnidaria > Coral ...
ACACAGTGGCTCCGGGCCCTGGAACGGTGCAACCGGGACAATGATGACATCGACGTGTTGGTTTGGCTTCTGGGTAAGGGGGCATGGTGTCGAGAGCATTATCTCGCTGATTGGGATGATGCAAACACTGGTGTGACCATCCTACACTTTGTTGTGTATGGACTAGTTGGGACCTTGATCCTGGCAGAATATTGGAGCCAAAGCAACAGTGATAGCGCAGGCCCTGAGTCTCCGCAAAGCACTTTGGAATCCCCAGCCACTGATGCGACAGCAACACCTTCGCCCAGTGCGTCAGAGGACAAGTTGCAGGAGTAAGTAGGATCTCAGGAATGTACGAAAAAGTCGACAGAAGTCGTACAAGGAAGCAGTGATCGTCCCAAGCAAACACAAAGTGCTGTTCAGTAGGCCCCTGACATGGCACGCAACTTTGACGGCCCTTTAGGCTAGGTCAAGGTCGTGGGAAAATGCCATCGCACAGCGTGGCACTTGTTGCAGAGACAGAATTTGAAACCATACGTTTTGCATGTACAGAGCAGTCCAAGAATTTAGCTGCGTGTGACGACTTGGTACATCCATCATGTCAACTACGTTACCTGGCGTCGACCTCGAGTTGTCACATTGACAAGTGAAGTCATCACCTGGATTGATGACCTTCGCACCGCGTGGGCAGCTGAATTGGACTTGACTGTCCCTTTCTCCATCAAGATTGTCACGCCAAGACCCCCTGGCTTGAGACGGAATGGACACTCTTTGCACTTGATTATTGAACAGCAATTACCTGAATTCCGGGCGGCAATTGTTGCGACAGCTTTGCTTGAAGAATTCGGTGAGGAGGGATTTGTGCAAGGTGCCTTTTCCACACCTTCTACCCTTGACCTACACACCTTGATTGACATTCTGGAGGTAGGACCTTTCTGTGCGGATTGAGTATGTCGAGTGGTTTTCAATCACCAGTTACATCCTGCTGAAGTTGAATTTGATGTCATCACTGGATGTAGCGTTAGGATCGAGATCGAACCAATGGCTGAGCCGGTCGAACAACCACTCTTGCATGAGTTGCAAGATGAGGTGACATAGATGCAAAGACGGACAGGGCAATCAGGAAGAATACCCTGATCGGTTTAGTTTTGGTTTTGTCAGGACAATCGGACAGAATTTTTCAGCTGTGAAGCAGCGTCAAGACTTTGTCCTACAGCAGGCCACGTGTCCACAGATGGAAGCTTGGATCAGAGGAACAACTAAGTCTAGCTCCGTCTGTATGAGACAGACTTGGCTCCCTGCCTAAAAAGAAAGGCAGCATTCGAATGAAAACGGTTTCGTTTGATGTTGCGTGGAGATAGATTGCAATTTCAGATAGATTACCAATGAAATAAAAAGTCCCATTTGAATGGAGTTATGAGAAATGGTTTTCCCATTTGTGATTGTGATCGAATCCATGGTCAGACATTGTTTTCTTTGAATCAGCCATGCAACAGCAGCAAATGCAGCGTTGTTCTTAGGGCAACCAGAACGCGCAAAGACGCACACACACACATGGCAAGGCCCAAGCAGAAGATAGGAAGTTCGGTCTTGGTTGCATGGCGAGCATGAGGACGGAAGCAGGAGAAGAACAACGTATGAAAGAGGACGACGGTGAGGTGCATGCCGTGCTGCCTAGCGGAACGCCAAAACGTCGTCGCAAAAGTCAGGCGACAGGAAGCCGCAACAGCAGCGTCGGAGATGTGTTATCCCTGCACATGACGCCATATAACACAGAAGTGTCCTTTGTAGCCTACCTCCTGGCAAGTGATGACGAAGTGAAAGAACGCGAGATGAAAGGTGGTAACAAAGGAACAAAGTATGTGTTATCTCTCATTCTGGGAGACAAGACCGCCGTGATTCAGACCACGCTCTGGGGAGAGGTGGCACAGAAGGCATGTGTGAAATTGCAGCAGTACCTAGAGGAAGCACCTGAAAACAAATTTCCTGTCTTGCAATGTGACCACTTGTTGGTCAGCAAATTTCGGGCAGAGACAGTGGAGGAGTTGAGGCGATTGCAATCCACTGCTCGTACATCATTCCAGTTCCTGGAATACAGTGCCTTGCAGATTGAACCACCCCAGGAGTTGATGGCAAAAACGATCAAGAGCATAGAGGTCGCTCCCTTGATTCTTTGTGTGCAAGGAATCATCATGGAGGTACAGGACGTCACGTACACCCAGAATGACATTTGCATGAAGGAGTTGACCATGGGGACAATGTTTGGGGCAACCATCCCCATTATGATGTATGGTGCGCAAGCCGAGGAGACATATGAAGTTGGAGAAGAATTGGCACTTTTCTTTGCGGAGACTCGTCCCCCTCGGACCAACGATGGCAAGGCCTTTCTCTGGGTGTATGATAGCAGCTATGTACTATCTCTTGGCGAGACAATGGCACCGTTGCCAAAATTGCAAGAGTTGCAAATTGTTGGTAAATAGAAGGTTTGGGCCGGAAGGCGTGAGGCATTAATGATGCCCTTTTTTGAATATGGCGCCATACTTTGAAGGCAGCCAAGAGCAGTCGAATGTAGGAGACCAAAAGGCTTGTCAAGGGGCTTTGAAAGAGTGCAATGCCAAAGTGGTAGGTGATCTAAGTCCAACGAGACATGTGTTGCTTCCTGGGATTGTTCTGATTCTAATTAAGTGCAATGTGTGTAGCCCGCGCCTTTGAAAGAGCGGGCGGTGAAGAGTGACTGAGCCACAGCTGCCAGAAACAGAAAAAAAATAGCGGTCTTTGGAGGTTAGAAGCGGTGTGAGGTATTTGATATGCGTAGATGAGTTGAATTGTGTCGAGGGATTTCATGAATGCAAGGTGACATGCGGCGCAGAACCAGCAGGTGCATTAACACCAAGAGAGCAGGAATCGATTATGTGTTGTTGTCTTTGAACCCACAGGGACACCAGCAGCACATTGAATCGAAGCTGGCAGACCCAAGCAGCAGATAGTAAGTGCATCCGTTGTTGTATGGCGAGCATGATGACGCAAACTGGTGGGACGCCGAAACGGCGTAGTAAAAGTCAAGCAGCGGAAGCGTCGGAGATGTGTTATCTTTGCACTAGACCCCAAACGGCACAGAGGTGTCCTTTGTAGCCTACCTCCTGGCAAGTGATGACGAAGTGAAAGAACGCGATTGCCGGCACAACAGACAGAAAGGTTTGCAAGCCTGCCCCCTTTGAGGAAGACACGGACTTGCCCATGACCTTCGAAAGGTCTCATCCTATTCGACCGCGTAGGCCACTACATGATGGGTCCCTGAAGTGGTTGACGCTAGTCGCATGTTTGGTGAAGTTGATGCTTGGAATGAGCTCATTACACTGCGTGTGACAACTTGGTACATCCATCATGTCAACTACGTTACCTGGCGTCAACCTCGAGTTGTCACATTGACAAGTGAAGTCATCACCTGGATTGATGACCTTCGCACCGCGTGGGCAGCTGAATTGGACTTGACTGTCCCTTTCTCCATCAAGATTGTCACGCCAAGACCGCCTGGCTTGAGACGGAATGGACACTCTTTGCACTTGATTATTGAACAGCAATGACCTGAATTTCGGATGGCAATTGTTGCGACAGCTTTGCTTGAAGGATTCGGTGAGGAGGGATTTGTGCAAGGCGCCTTTTCCACACCTTCTACCCTTGACCTACACACCTTGATTGACATTCTGGAGGTAGGGCCTTTCTGTATGGATCGAGTATGTCAAGTCGCTTTCAATCACCAGTTACATCCTGCAGAAGTTGAATTTGATGTCATCACTGGGTGTAGCGTTAGGATCGAGATCGAACCAATGGCTGAGCCGGTTGAACAACCACTCTTGCATGAGTTGCAAGATGAGATGACATTGATGCAGAGACGGACAGGGCAATCAGGAGGAATACCCTGATCGGTTTAGTTTTGGTTTTGCCAGGACAAGCGGACAGAATTTTTCAGCTGTGAAGCAGCGTCAAGACTTTGTCCTGCGGCAGGCCACTTGTCCACAGATGGAAGCTTGGATCAGAGGAACAACGAAGTCTAGCTCCCTCTGTATGAGACAGACTTGGCTCCCTGCCTAAAAAGAAAGGCAGCATTCGAATGAAAACGGTTTCGTTTGATGTTGCGTTGAGATAGATTTCACTTTCAAAAAGATTAGCAATGAAAAAAAAAAGTCCCATTTGAACGGAGTTATGGGGTGGGCTTTCCCATTTGTGATTGTGATCAAATCCATGGTCAGACATTGTTTTCTTTGAATCAGCCATGCAACAGCAGCAAATGCAGCGTTGTTGTTAAGGCAACCAGAATGCGCAAAGACGCACACATACACACATGGCAAGGCCCAAGCAGAAGATAGGAAGTTCGGTCTTGGTTGCATGGCGAGCATGAGGACGGAAGCAGGAGAAGAACAACGTGTGAGAGAGGAGGAGGATGAGGTGAATGCCGTGCTGCCCAGCGGAACGCCAAAACGTCGTCGCAAAAGTCAGGCGACAGGAAGCTGCAACAGCAGCGTCGTAGAAGTGTTATCCCTGCACATCACGCCATACAACACAGAAGTGTCCTTTGTAGCCTACCTCCTGGCAAGTGATGACGAAGTGAAAGAACGTGAGATGAAAGGTGGTAACAAAGGAACAAAGTATGTGTTATCTCTCATTCTGGGAGACCAGACAGCCGTGATTCAGACCACGCTCTGGGGAGAGGTGGCACAGAAGGCATGTGTGAAATTGCAGCAGTACTTAGAGGAAGCACCTGAAAACAAATTTCCTGTCCTACAATGTGACCACTTGTTGGTCAGCAAATTTCGGGGAGAGACTGTGGGGGAGTTGAGACGATTGCAATCCACTGCTCGTACGTCGTTCCAGTTCCTGGAATACAGCGCCTTGCAGATTGAACCCCCCCAGGAATTGATGGCGAAGACGATCAAGAGCATAGAGGTCGCTCCCTTGATTCTTTGTGTGCAAGGAATCATCATGGAGGTACAGGACGTCACGTACACCCAGAATGACATTTGCATGAAGGAGTTGACAATGGGGACAATGTTTGGGGCAACCATCCCCATTATGATGTATGGTGCACAAGCCGAGGAGACATATGAAGTTGGGGAAGAATTGGCACTTTTCTTTGCGGAGACTCGGCCCTCTCGGACCAACGATGGCAAGGCCTTTCTTTGGGTGTATGATAGCAGCTATGTACTCTCTCTTGGCAAGACAATGACACCGTTGCCAGAACTGCAAGTGTTGCAAATTGTTGGTAAATAGAAGGTTTGGGCCGGAATGCGTGAGGCATTAGGGATGCGCATTTGTGAATATGGCGCCATACTTTGAAGGCAGCCAAGAGCAATCGAAGGTGGGAGACCAAAAGGATTGTCCAGGGGCTTTGAAAGTGTACAATGCCAAAGTAGCATGTGATCTAAGTCCAATGTAGACATGTGTTGCTTTTTGGGATTGCTCTGATTCTTGTCAAGTGCAACGTGTGTAGCCCGTGCTGGTGAAGAGTGACCGAGCCACAGCTGCCAAACAGAAAAAACGGCAGGCGTTTGAAGTTAGAATTGTGTTGAGAGAATCCATGAATGCAAGATAACAGGCGGAGTAGAATCAGCAGGTGCATTAGCGCCAAGAGAACAGCAATTGCTGTGCGGTGAAGAGTGACTGAGCCACAGCTGCCAGAAACAGAAAACAAATAGCGGTCTTTGGAGGTTAGAAGCGGCATGAGGTATTTGATATGCGTAGATGAGTTGAATTCTGCCGAGGAATTTCATGAATGCAAGATGACATGCTGTGTAGAACCAGCCGGTGCATTAACACCAAGAAAGCAGCAATCGCTGATTCCACAATTATGTGTTGGTGTCAGTGGACCCACAGGAACACCAGCAGCAGATTGAATTGAAGCTGGCAGGCCCAAGCCGCAGACAGCAAGTGTATTCGTTGTTGCATTGCGGGCAAATGCCAGTGCACCCCAAGCAGAAGGCCTGTCCTAAAGCTTTGGCCAAAGGCGGTGGTGTCCACAAGACACAAGGCAAGGTCAAGGAAGAAAACGCTTCGTCTGTGGCGTGGAAGAAGTTGCACAGGGGAGCCAAGGGCTATGAGGAAGAAAAAGGACAGACGGGAGGAATGGCCCTTGCGCCGGAGTCATGGACTCGTTCAGGTACCTCTTTGACGCCACGGGCACCGCCCAAGAGACCTCCAATTCGTTGGCCAGTTGGGGCAACATCGAAGAGTTCAGCGGCAGCGCCCAAGGCGTTGGTCAAACTAGATGGCGAGCTGATGGAAATGGAGCATGAAAGTGTTCGAACACGCAGTCCTGCCCCGACTGTTTGCCAAGTTCCGCATGCTTACGAGAAGGGAGGCTTGAATTGGAACACCAGGGAGGTGGCTGCTCTTCATCTTGGGAGTGGAAAAACATCGAAGGGCCAGACAACGGCAATGGCCATATGCGCTCCGCCAGTGTCTCCGGTGTCTGCACCATCGAAGACTGTTTTTGGATTCACTGCAACGATCCCAACAGTACCAGGTGCGATGAGGATGGAAGGTCAGCCAGGTGCTGCGAAATCGGCCGCGGTGAGCAGGACGGAAAGCGTGGAAACATGTCTTTGCTGTGGAGGCACTGGAATGGTTTCAAGTGAGTGCAATCTTGAGCTCTTCAAGCAGTTCGGGTGTGGACAGCAGCAAGTGTAGCCACGAGCAAGGCCCACGCAGGTCACCAACTCAGAAACGCAGGGTTTATCCGAATTGGGTTTGTTCTCCACCAAATGATTCAAGTATGCAGCGATGGAGTGAGGACAGGTCCATGACAGTTCATGAGTCAGGTGGAACAGATTACGTGATCCAGTCTACTTCACAAACGTTCGAAGTAGGGGGATTGGAAGGAATGTGGGTTTGATAACGGTCGGCTCAATGTCAGGCCTATGAAGTGAGTGGCTGAGTTCGGGTTTGCCGCGAAAACCGTAGACAAGGTGAAGAGCGGTTCACCTGACAAGTTATTCCAGATTAGCAACCGTTTCCTTTGCAGCGGTGGTACTCCTATCTGAAGATAAGATAGAAAAGTGGGCATAAAGTCTAACAGGGGCTTTCTGGATGCACGTCAAGTCAAGTGGGGAGGCCACCAGGCTCATTTTAAGTCGCAGGGTGTGAACAGATTAACACACAAGGATGTTGGCTGGATTAAAATACCAGGTGGTGAGGGCAATGAAGACTCGTTCGCCCACAGGAGCTTCGTGATGCAGCGGGCCAAAACAGTGTTCGTTGAAAGTGGATTCCAGCCCCCTGGCCAAATTCCACATTGATCACGTGCCACACAAAGACTGGGCGTTACATGTTCACGAAATTGAGCGAGTATGGTTGTTGCCCCGGTGCCATATTCAGACATTGTCGTCACAGTTATCTTCGAAAAGAGCACTGAGAAAAACTGCAGGAGAAGCAGTGAGAGCAAACGAATGATACCTGCACAGTTGGCTCAAAGCGGAAGTCACCTTTTGGCTCACTTCGTCATGTATGCAAGACATACCTGATATCGACGGGTTTCTGATGAAAGTAAATGATGGGAGTCAACACGACACATAGAATGAAAGGAAGACAGTGCAGCCAGCCATTTTTCCGTTGTGCCCAACAGCCTTGGAATCGCACATAGTTAAAGAATGTTTTAACCCCCTGCTTTTTTTTAGGGGTACTTACCCAATGTCAACCCTTGCAATTTTATAGAGGACCCCGACGTCACCGATTTTAGAGAGATGTCATGTTCAAGACAGCACCGAGCACGAGTCAGCTGAGAGTCTTGGGGATGACGATTCGAAAGTGGGATATGGCGAACTGGGTGGTTTCCGGGTAATATTACCTTTTGGTGGTCAAACATGGCTAGCTGTAAAATCAGCATAAAGTTTTTGAGCTGGAAAACCATCAAACTAAATGGGTGAGTTCCTAGACCCACGGAGCTGATGACTAGAAGCTATGTTAATGTACTGCAGGGTAATAATCAGAAGCCACGGAGATGAAATATTAAGCCACATAAAGCTTGAAATTAGCCATGCACGATGTTTTAGCACATCCTGGGGCGGCTATCAACACTTTAGACGCCGGGAGGTCGTGTGCAATCACGGTGAACAGGTGGGCTGCTAAGGCCTGGTCTGTACACCCGGTGTGGATTCTGGATGTTTCTAGGGGATCCCCATAGGATGGTGCCCCAAAAGGTGATGTGAAGGTTGATTGCGAAACATTATATGATATCAATGGCCATGTCATGACGCTAAATTGGAGATGCCTATCATATGTAAGGCCTATTTTTTTGGCCTATGTAAAGGAATAGCCCATATGGCGTGAAATATGGTACGGTACTTCCAGTTTAGGATCCGGACATTCCCATGGGTGATATAACTAATTCGTAGTATCTGCCAGAAACTAGAATGCTCAAAACGGTGGTTTTGGGGGATCCCCAAGTCACCATGGGTTTCAAAACAAAACTATTGAAAGAGTCACCCTTTTATAGCTGGGTAAAAAAACTATTGCAATAGCCATTTTCAGTAGAAAAATGTTAACGTTTGTCTGAGGGTAAGTTCTGGTCGAATGATTAGGGATAATTTGGCGGGTAAGCCCCATGACTGGGATGGCAAACAGCAGGCATTTTTCCTGGGTGAGAGGATGGTCTCTCATTCACGTTAGGGATTTGAGGTTGAGTAGGCCTAGTAAATGGACTATTTACGAAAGTTTTATTTTTAGTTTGATGATGTTTTGTGGGTCTATTGACATATTTCTAATTGGACACATTAGATAAAACGCAATAACTTTTTGACAAGTAATCATGGTACATTCCTTTTTTCCACATTGGTACTCAATTTATTCAGTAGATATGATGCAGATTAGGCAAGTGTCAAAGGAAGTGGGGTACCAAAAAAGAACTTGCCAACTGGGGTGAATAGCCAAGTAACTTGCTAACTGGGAACATATCAAATCCACCCTTTGCTGCACAGAACCGACGAACCGCTTTTTGAGGTTGGACGTACTTCACAGATACCACCTTGGCGCACTGGAAGAATTCGGAGTACGGCCTGTCGCAACGGCACCCAGCTGTCGCACTGATTACTTCGAGTATTCTCTTGCGATCATGTATATATATATATATACACATATCAGAAACCGAAGTTACTTTAAACGAATGGATGATTGTTTGAAACTGTTTTTCATTTTTTCACCAAGATTTGTTCTAATTCTTGAGGATGGTGTAAGCATCACCCCAGGGATATACATATGGAAGAGTGAACCACACACACATGGGGCATTGTTTACTGCAATGTGAGGCCCCCGTTCGGTAGCTAAGTTGGTTTACAACTCCCATTCATTATGGTTTTTGGTACGCACATAATGGACCAGTTACTGGGGTGAAGTTACCTCAACAAACATCACGGGGGGGCATCACATGGTATTCAATTACACTGGGTTTACCTCATTAAATCAAAGTGAGCCAAAGATATGGACGTTACATGTCTGCTGCGTAAGGAGCTTGTCTGCAACAACCCGAGGTAACCCAATCGGGTTAGTGGGACATAGCTTAGTTTCATATGAGCCGCCGTGGAAAAGACATGCTGGTTGTAAATTGCGTGAAGTTATGCTACCCAATATATGTAACATATTGAGGGTTATGGCAATCCAGCACAGGACATCCGTTCAGAACCAACAACTATAAAGGGACACGTTGCGAGTTTGAAACGGGAAATGTTCACTAGATATATCATAGATCTAAATATGTAAAGATTGTAAAGTGCATTACCCTCTGGCAAATTAACATGGACCCTGAAAACACCCAAGTGTTTAGTGGAAACTCAGTCATCTGCTTCTATCGGCGTTCGAGGCTGCAGTTTGCCCGGCTTCAAAGGCCCAAAACCCGCCGCGGTAGCTTCGACTAAATGTTGTCCCAAGCGCGTTTCTGGTCACCCATGCCGCACGAGCGGGAGCTTGGCAACTTTGGGTATGAGCATCCTGGACAAATGCGCGTGGTAACAGGCTGCCGCTTTTTTTGGGTGTCACTATCTGCACGGCCACGTCCATGTCCATTGCCGCTGTCACGGTTGTTGCGGCCACGACCTCGGCCGCGGCTTCTCTTGTTTCCCTTTCCTTTATCTTCTACTTTGCATTCAGGCCCCTCTTCAACATGTCCAAAGAGATCTTCTTGTTCCATGTCCATGGGTAGATGTCAGTACAACGCAAAAAATGCAGAAAAGTGACAACCGCAAATTGCAATGACATGCTTTCTGCTGTCTTTTGTCTTGCATGAGAAGGAGCTGTCTGTAGCTGTCTCATGGTCACAATTCTGCTAGTAACAGTCCGCTTCCCTGGTTTTCACACAGGTAACAGCGGGCTTCAACGGGGCATGTTGCTTTACAGAAAACAACCAGGGGATATTCGACTGAGCGAACTTCAAGCACCTAGACACCTAGACAACATGATTGCAAGCTGGGGCAAGCGTTGCAAAAAACAGAATCTTTCCCTACAGAAAAGACGGTTCAGGAATGGGAGGTGGTCAATTTGAACCCAACGGTTTCAACACTGAAAAGCAAAGACCTGCAAGCAGCAAACTGTTTGAACTGTACGCACATGAGTCACCCTTTCTAGATTTAGACCTAATCTAACCGGCCACCGTTCAGAGTCGGAAAAGGCAAAAGCCCGTGCAAATCCAATTCGCAGCAACTGCATCCGTCCTGGGCTTCTGCAAAATTGCCTTGCGTTCTATGCGAGGCACGGTGGGTCCATCACTCAAAGTCCCAACCTTGGGAGCCAGATTCAGCATCAGAGCCAACTACCTTCCATGACTCTGAGTCAAAATCTGCGCTCACACACCCAGCTGCAGCTGCAGCTGCTGGCACTGCAGCTGCCTTGGCCCGAGGCTGTGGCTGGTTCCATTGGCCATGGAAACGCCTCTCAAATTGAATGTAACCCCTCATCTTTTCATCTTTGAGACTTCACGCAAGAGCATGGTGCGCTGCATGCTCCCAAGCAGCCTGGCCCCCTCCATCGAAGTTTCGAGCGTTGACTGAAATGGTACTGGCCCCCTAAGGTGGCAAGGAACAAGCCCCGCTGCAAGTCAACGATGATGAAGCAAGTGTCATAGATGCGCAGCCTGTAGGAATGCTTCGCCGAGGTCGGGTCGACAGGCCATGCCTCCTGAGACAGTTGCTCCAAAACAGCGAAATATTTCGGCATGCGACAGCCGAAGCGCGGATGCCATTCCCTTTTCTCTTCCAAGAGTGGCAGCTGATCCCCAACACCGTGTCGAGCATTGCCTGCGCCAGCACCTGGCTGAGGGCCTGCATCTTCTGCTGGGAGAGGCTCTTCTTGTGGTTCTGCAGCAGCCGCACCTTCCTCAGAACCTCTTGCTCTAACAGCCCGCCCATCCAGACCCTCTGTTGGTGAGCGGGACCTTTTGCGTTCCTCATCACTGCGGGTCAGCTCACGGCCACGACCAGTGTCGGATCCAAGGCTTGCAGCGAGAGCAGGGGGGCACGCAGCAGGTCCTGGTCAAAAACAAGCAGCGAGTTTTCGGATGCTGCGATAGAACACAACGCATCAGAATTGCAACCCGTAACTGGCAACGCCTCATCTTAAAACATTGTCGGTTTCAAACTCCCAAGGATCTGGCCTTCCCGTTCCTTCAAAAAGGCGAGAGAGCGGAAAATAGAATGTCCACCTGGAAACTCTTTGGGGCTTGGGCCTGACGGTCTCTTAAACGGCTGCGACGGCAGCAGCCAGCTTTGCAAATTCGGTTCCCTAAATAATAGCTATGTCGCCAGGCTTGGTGTCCAGGCGTCGAGTCTGTCCACTGTCCAGTTAAATTACAGCTGTCAACTTGCCTCAAAGCTTTTCCCACAAAAATAATGTGAGCAGCAATGCAACTTCGTCCCTTTCAAGCTTTATACCCTGGTGCCCCTAGACACCTGCTGCAGACGGCAAACAACGAAAAAGTTAACCTTTTGACTTCGCCGCTTCATGTTCATGTAGCTACTCTTCACTTCAAGAATGAGTCAAGCTCTGGCCGCTCTTGGCCTTACAAAATATTTAGGCGCTACAGCATGGGCTCCGGGTGGAGGCTGCCGCTTGCCTGCCCGCTATCGGGGTGTGAAGCTGTCGTTTGTCCGCCCTCAAAGGTCTAAGCATGGCATTGTATGGCCTCAGGGGGAGCAACAGCACAGGGTGGTGGGTGTCAATTGGCTACGACGCAGGGCAGCAGAAAGGGAACGCAGTGTTTTCCAGGATGTCCACTGGTGAGAGAGAACGAGCTGTTCACGAGGCGGCAAGTTCCAGGGTAAGTCGCCGCAGAGAAACCGTCAGAGGTGATCAGTGATAGAAAACATCAAACAGCTAGACACAGCGTGGAAAGCCGGAGATGGGTTAGCAAGCAGGGCAGAAGTCACCTTGTAAGAGCTGCGGACGTTGGAGGCGGACGCAAAAAAGGCTGCAGACTTGGTTTAGCAGACGAAGAGGAATGGCGAGGAGGGTAGAGAGACTGCTGGACATGAAAGGGGAACATGCAGAGACATCTGCCGCGGAGTTTTTTTCGAGAGAATCGCAACAGGTAAGCTGAGGAAATCAGGGTCCAGTCTGGAAAAAAACAACATGAGTTATATCCCTCACAAACCCAGGTTCACCCGTGAAACTTCGACTTCACAATTTAGGGGCTATCACCTCCTTTTGTCTGTCTACTTGTCGTTTGGCCGGTGCTGAGGCATCCACGGGCACCAATTTCCATACGAGCCCAAACCATCTGGGAAGTGTACCACTATTTCTCCAATACGTCACCATGTTTCAACAGCCCTATTAATAGAACTTCCAACACAACCATTGACAAACTGGCAGCTGTTGTTGTACTATGTCCGCAATCTTCCGCTCTCTGGCATTGAACATGCAGGAAAAGAAGGAAACCACGGAATGGACCAAGAAACCAAACCAAGCACCTGCAGTTGACGCAACTGCCGGTTCGAAAAAAAATCGCGCCCTTTACACCGGTTTGTACAGTTGAGGGTCCGCAATCGTGCGTGCTCGAAGCATGCCTGCCTATCCGCCTTTTTTTTTCGAGCGAATCGCAACAGGTAAACTGAGGAAACCAGGGTCTATGTTAATTTACTGGAGGGTAATAATCATAAGGCACATCTATGAAAGATTAAGCTAATGAAATCTTGCAATGAGCCACGTACGTTTTTTTAGCACATTCTGCTGTGGCTATCAGCACCTTAGATGCCGGGAGGTCACGTGCAATCACGGTGAACATGTGGGCTGCCGAGGCCTGGTCCATGCACCCGATGTGGTTTCTGGATGTTTCTAGGGGATGCCCACAGGATGGTGCCCCCAAACGTGATGTGAACGGTGGTTTCGACACAGCATGATAGCAATGGCCATTTCAAGAACCGAAATTGGAGGTACCTATTAGATAAGACCTATTTTTTTGGCCTAGGTAAGGGAATATCCCCACAACATATGGCTTGAAATATTGTACAATACCTTCATTTTAGGATCCTGAAATTCCCATGGATGACATAACTAGTGGGACATATCTACCATAGACTATAATGGTCAGAACGGGGTTCTGGGGGACCCCCAAGTCACCCTTGGAAGAGCCACCCTTTTATAGCTAGGTAAATCAACTATTTCAATGGCGAGGTTCAAAATAAAAATGTTAACGCGTGCCAGAGGGTAAGTACTGGTCAAAGAATGATTGGGGGCAATTTGGTGGGTAACCTCCAGGACTGGGGTGGAAAACAGAGGTCATATTTAGACCATCGAGTGAACTGGCATCCGGTGTCGCCGAAGTAAGGTTTGTGTTTCCACTGTTTCGTGCCGCGATATGCGGACCTTGTCCACAAAACACTCTGCGAGATTGCAGCTCAAGCAGGTAGACCTACGGTGACCTACTACACTACTAACGGGGGCGCGGGAGTCTGCAGGAACTGCTGGCGTCAGATGACCAACGCGAAGCATGATGCCGTCAAATCTTTGCTCAGTTCTAGTATACTCTAGTAGACAGTTACATGTTATAATATGACCCGACACGATGTGATAGATATGCTGTGTATTATGCAAGTGTCAAAGGAAATTTACTTAGAAAACTTCCGCGTGAGGAAGATGGTCATGGTTAGCAGTCCCACCAGCATGTCAACCGCATCATCATGTCAACCACTCATCATCAAGTATAGTTGGGAATGGTAAGAATTCACGGGCTTTGTTTTCTCGGGTGACGTGGCTTCCGGTGTCGCCGAAGTAGAGTTTGTGTTTCCACGGTTTCGCGCCTCAATATACGGACCTTGTCGACAAAAAGCGCACAGGGCTTTGGCGAGAGCTCGTTGGATGTTTAAAAAACTGGCGTTCAGAGGGCAGGAATGCAACAGCCTCTGCCTGGTCTTTGAATTTACGTCGCTTCCTATACCTACTCCATTCCCGTGATAGGTCGGTGACACACGAAGACTTTGGTCTGCTAGTTCAGTGCTGGGTGTCAAGTCGCTGGGTGGGTTGTTGGCAGGTTTCCCAGTGAAGCTGCGAAACCTCCAATGCTGGAGTCTGAGATGGCAATATCCCATGTTTTTTGAGATTCCCAGAGCAAGAGATACAGAAAGGAACCAGTCCACTCCATGACAATTGTCATTTCAGTGACCCCGGGCGAGATTGAATCTCTTTTTGAGGTATCAGGAGTTACCCGTGGCTGTCCACATGAAATTCTTGCCAGGCAGGTAGACCTACTACACTGCCAACGGGGGACCTACTGGAGAAGAGGCGCGGGAGTCTGCAGGAACTGCTGGCGTCACATGACCAACGCGAAGTATGATGCCGTCAAATTTTTGCTCAGTTGTAGTATGCTTTAGTAGATAGTTATATGCTATAACATGACCCGACACGATGTGATAGATATGATGTGTATTATGCAAGTGTCAAAGGAAATTTACTTAGAAAACTTCCGCGTGAGGAAAAAGGTCATGGTTAGCAATCCCACCATCATGTCAACCGCATCTGCATGTCAACCATTCACAGATGTTCGCAGAATGCGCGTTGACGTGAGTGCTGGGTGTCAAGTCGCTGGGTGTGTTGTCGGCACATTTCCAAGTGAAGCTGCGAAACCTCCAATGCTGGAGTCTGAGATGGCAATAGCCCATGTTTTTTGATATTCCCATAGCAAGAGATACAGAAAGGAACTGGTTCACTCCATGACAATTGTCCTTTGAGTGACCTTGGGCAAGACCGAATCTCTTTTTGGGGTATCAGGAGTTTCCCGTGAGGCAGCCCAGTAGGGAAATGTGGATTTAGCATGGGGATCAAAGCCCCTGGGAAAGTCGAACATTTAGCTACACTCTGTCATGATAGAGCCGTATTCATAGATATCGCACTGAGAAATTTATCCCCGTCACTGTGAGCGTACTTCAGTCTGAGGCAACCTGTGCCTGTGTGTCCATGAGTATGAATCCGAGCCAGCCAAGCTGCACTGCAAGGCCATCAACATTATAAAAAGTGGAATTTTGAATCCACACAAGAACCGGCCGGCAGCTTGGAGGAATCACTGAAGCTCCACGGAAAAATAGATTCATAGCTTCATGAAAACCTATATTAATTTACCACAGATACTATAAGTTTTATGCCCCAGATGTGGCAGATGCTGGCAAGTGCGAGCCCTGGGCAGTGACTGTGAGCGGAATTGTTGAGACTGTGGGGCCAACAGGCATGCAACGTGAACATTGCAGTCTTTGTGAACCACTCAGAAACATGCAGGAATGTAACAGCCCCTGCATGGTCTTTGAATTTGCGTCGCTTCCTATCCCTATCCCGTGAGAGGTCAATGACACACGAAGACTTTGGTCTGCCAGTTTGGTGGGACTGCTTGAGATTCGGATGTGAGTTCACCCAGCCAACTTGATTTTCCTCAACTTGCAGCAACTGATGACAGTAACGTTTTTTTTTTGGTATAGCCGGTATAGCAGTATTGCTTATCCCTGTGACACAACTGCAGTCCACCTCCACAATTCACAGATGTTCGCAGAATGCGTGGTGCCCTGAGTGCTGGGTGTCAAGTCGCTGGGCGTGTTGTTGGCAAGTTTCCCACTGAAGCTGCGAAACTTCCAATGCTGGAGTCTGAAATGGCAATATCCCATGTTTTTTTGATATTCCCATAACAAGAGATACAGAAAGGAACTTGTCCACTCCATGACAATTGTCCTTTGAGTGACCTCGGGCAAGACCGAATCTCTTTTTGGGGTATCAGGAGTTTCCTGTGAGGCAGCCCAGTAGGGAAATGTGGATTTAGCGAAAGTCGAACATTTAGCTACACTCTGTCATGATAGAGCCGGTATTCACAGATATCGCACTGAGAAATTTATCCCCGTCACTGTGAGCATACTTCAGTCTGAGGCGACCTGTGCTTGTGCGTCCATGAGTTTTCCAATACGTTGGCATTGTCCATAGCTGAAGGCTGTCGGGAACGTCCTCGACACGTAGCTCAATCAGCCCCTGCCAAAGTGCAGTAGATTGAGTGTATCTGGGGGCAACTATTGCAAAAGCTGCATTTGTTGGAAAACACGAATACAGTACGAAGGACAGTGAAACCTCAAGGAAGTGCTTTTGGTTTTGATCTCCTCGGTCATGCTACCCTCATTTCGGAGTCATCAATTATTGATTTCAGAACACAGGCAAATACAAAGATGGCACACACCCGTATGTGAAACAGTTAAGCAGACATTCTAAACTCTGCTGTGGCAACAACCCGCGAGGCGGGGGTGGGGATATGCAAGTGGAAACCAAAGGGGACACAACCCCAAGGTATGTGGAACCTTCAGGTTCCGGATGAGCAGTGTTGGGCAACTGTGCACATGCGCAACACAGGAGATTAGAGAAAAAGTCTGCAATGAGCAGAATGTGAAGGCAGCAGGTTCAAGTTGACCCGTTTGCGCAGCCGTTTCACCTTGAATGAGACAAAGGCAAGGCAGGTGGTAGGTTTCAAACTGTGCAACTACAATGCTTCCCCTGAAAACCTTCAAGTAGAAAAGGTGCAGACTTGACTACGATGCTCAACAGAGGTTGCACACAAGAAATGATCAAAACAAGTCGTATAAGATTACATGGTTGTATCATTTGTCGCCATCACGTTAGCGAAAAGGATGCCCAGAGTTATTGGGATTTCAGGACCAACGCGAGCCGGGAAAACGACATTGCATCTCGGCGTCCATGCCAAAATCTAGGGCTAGTAGCCACATGAGTGAGGGCATTGTTGTGCACCTCAAACACGTCTTGGGTTCTTGTTTGTGACACATCCAGGGCATGGATAAAAATCTTTGAATTGCAACTGTGGCGACATGAAGCCTTGACGTTTGAAATCATTGGTTCGTGGCAGTTTTGGTGACGGTGTCATGCATCGCAAGGTCCCATGGGCTTGCCCGGGCACTGTGTCCGGATGGGGCGAAACAGCTGCCGCGATGGCATCAGGGAGATCGCATCGAACGGTTTCAGCATGCTGAACCCGGACGGGTGTTTGGTGGGCAGGAACTAGAAACCGGCCTGGTTTTGACCCTGGCAAATAAGTAGACCGCAGAACATCCACCTGCTTGCTACAAGTGTACGAACAAAGCAAATCTTTCAAAGGGAATACACGGGGTAAACTGACACGCGGCTCTTTGACCACCTGGATCGCAGGAGGCAATGTGAACAGCTACTGCGTTAGCATCATCGGGTGTTTGGGCGGCACGGCAAGTCTTGTCATGGAGTAAAGGCAGCAGGAAGTTTCCAAGTCAATGTCGGTGAGATTCATATGAGCCTATTTTGTACAATACTCCTTCCAATTTTCACATGTTTAACCTGTCGTGTTGGAACATTACAAAGTACCACACCTGCCACGCAAAACGACATGACAACCTGCTTGCAAACCTTTGACATGGAGAGGTGTTGCCGCTTCCCCCATCGACACGGCGAAGCCACACGAAAACGAAAGACGCGAAATAGGACATGTGGGCGCACCAAAATGAGAGTTTCGTGCCAGACCTCTTCCAATTAGCGCAATTTCACGCCAAGCGGACACGTTTTGCAACTTTCCCCCAAGACACAACTAAGCCACCAGCGAACCAAGGACCCAAGACAAGATAAGTGGGAGCATCAAAACGAGCATTTCGTGCGAGATAGCCTCCCATAGTCACACTTTATAGCGTCACAAGCGACATTTTCCGCCAGTTTTTGGCGGAACCCACAAATTTCACAACCGCAACTTCAATGTTTCGTGCAAGGCCTGTGTCAATTTTCAACACATGTCACAAAATGCAGCCATTGCCACGGAAGTTACACCTTGTTTCCACTTGACGAAGCCCTGCCAATGCAATTCGCAAAAAATGCGACTGGAAAGGTGTGCATCCAATGAAGTGAAGGTCCAAGGTTGAACCACACACTTCGCACTCTCGTCTTAAGTGAGCCGCAAACTCAGTCGAAGTGATCGTTTGACCTGATTCACCATGCTTTTGCTCAGGCAAGACTCGTACTACACGAGGAGCAAGCATGTCTTGACCTGGGACACTGGGACCCAAAGTGTTCGAAGTTCGCATTCAAACGGAAAGCGCGCATTTGGTTGCTAAATTTTCCTGGGCTCAGGATGATCATGAGGCCATTGATCACCAGCGCGTGCTGGCAGCGTTGGAGGCTCCTGCAGAGCGCAATGCTGTGGAAAACAGGGGGATGCAAGAAACGAATGCGGAGTTTAAGACCGCTTCTGGTGAAGCGCACCGTCTAGGTTTGAGTAGGAGGACTTGTCCAAAAAAGTAGAATATGGTCTAGCCTGACGGCAAGATCGGGATCTATTCGTCATAAGGCAGTAGGACATGTCGTTCTTACCAGCCACCGGGTGTGAACGAAGTTGTCATACCAAGCCCTGATACATTTGTGGGTATGTTCACTGTTATAGGACTAAAGCTGCAAATTGGGGAAAGCGAGATCTGTGCAATGCCAGGGTCCAGCGTGTTTGGTGAGTTGCCAAGAGGCGGAGTTGAACGAGTCGGTGGCGGATTTAATCATCCTGGAGGGATTCAAGGCGGGCAAAACTGATCGGAAGCCTTTGCGCAATATTGGTGGGTCATTTGTCCCAGCAGGGGGAACATGAGCGAACTGTGTCCACGTAGCTCAAGTAGGGGAGTGGGAAATTCATCAGGCAAGACGAAACCTTTGATTTGACAAACACTGCGAACATCGCAGGCATTCTGGTGCCCGAAGATCGTGGCGAAGATGGATGTCCTAATTTGGCTCCGGGTGAAGGTCCCTGCATCCAGGGATTCGAACCGGGTGCTCATGCGGTTATCTGCGCAGGTAATGATCTCAAGTACGCAGGGTCTAAAACGCCAAGGCTCAGAGACCAACCAGCAAAAGGCATATAGGGCCGGGGGAATGAATGTGAGACCCCTGTAGCAGTATCAGTTTAGACTCCTTGATGTGCTGTACATAGCATTGTATGGACTATGGATTGTAGATATTTCAGTTGCACCAAGTTGCGAATTAGGTGGGTTTGATTTGCAGAGGTATGCGTGGCAGGAACTGATGTCCATTCATTTAGCACAAAATTATAAAGCACCGTCTGGGACGGTTGCAGCTACCCAATACTCAGCAAAGGACACAAATGTTTGGAACGGATTTAAGCCGGTCAAGTTTCGTTTTGGAGAGAATGCAAGGAAGGAACGTGGAAAATGTAGGCTAGCACAAGCATGATGTGGACCCTGGAAGTGTTGGACAAATGGATGACGTGGGTTGCCTTACTCAATCGGTGTCTGCTTGTCACATTTGCAGACACGCAGAATATGCAGGGTTTGCAGGGTGATGGTGTTCTGGTTAAATTGTAACGCCTGAAGCCCTGACAACACAGGAAAAGGTCAGGCAAAGTTAGTGAGAATGTCTTGTTGTGTTTGCCAACCACCAGGAAGAGACTTCCAAAGTACGGCGCATGAGAGCAAATCGGAAGCTTGGCAATCCATGGTCTGCGGTGGGAAGGTGAAGCGCAAGAGAGGGTGCAAAACAGATTTAGATGGGACAAAGGCAATAGAACCCTGGACTGAGTAATGTGTCTTGCACCAGTTCATCAGGAAGGTTACGGAGGAGGACTTTGCGAAGATGTGGAGGTGGCACTTGGACTACGAGACCAAGTTGTACAAACTTTTCCAACAGGATCCACGACTCGTGGTTTCTTGTCTTCAACGCCGAGGGGGCGAGCCTGGGGGGAGGTCATATAGGAGATGTGGCAAAGTAAGGGCGACAGTTCAAAGTAGAAGAGCATAGATAAGATTGAAAGATCGTTTGCTAGTACCCCGCGTGATGACTGGAATTTACCATCATTGCTGGTTGACAGGCTATATTCCCGTGGCAAACCATGTGGTCATTCCATGTTGGGAATGCATGTAGTGAAGGGGTCCCCCATTTCGCACTGGGCCGGCGCGCTCCGATTGGAAGGTGCTGACTGGCGAAGACGCCAAAGAGATGCTTGGCGAAATGAATGTAGGATGTTCTTCAGTGAAAAGAAAGTGCAATTCAATGTCAACCAGGGGAAGATTGTAACAAAGCCATTGCACAAGTGAGAACTCATCATGGTTACATTGGCTGTAGCAGATACTCCAGCAGTCTTTTCCCATGGTCTTTCACATCTTTTCGGCATGATCATCAGCTTTGGCTTTCTGTTGCGGACCGCTGTGACAGGAAGATTCTGGACGAAACAATCCTCATCTTGAAAGAACGGAAAATTGTGGCGCCCAATCTCGTGACCAGTCGCGAGCGATCACACTCACACGGTGCCACGGCTGAGCTCAGAGACTGCAGTAAGATGAGACGTGGTTAAAACAATCCAAATAGAACTGGGACGACAGCTGGCATAAGTATTGGATGGCGAGGGCAAATCGCAGAAGAGTTTCATGGAATAAAATAGGGAAGGGTTTTACAATCAGAACTTGAGAACAGAACCTTCTTGGAATTCTGTCAGGACGAAAAGAAGCGGAAGCAGGAGGTGTCACGCAGGACTGAGCAAGCAAAGAGTTAAGGTCTGTTCCTAGGGGGTTGATCATCGGGAACACTTGATGGTATTAGCCAGGAACTGGCATGTGCCAACCCGAGTTGCTGGTTTCGGAGCTCATCCGACGAGGCGGACGGCGGCTACTGTTGCAAGAAGTGCCACTGGCGTCATGTGCCTTGGTGAGGGCTGCCTTGAACTGGTGCCAGTCGTAGTTGACCATCAGATAATGCCCGTTTGGGGCTGAGCCAAAGAGAAGCGAGTTGTAAGGTGCTGTAGCAATGTGCCGAAGCAAGGTATGACGTAAAATGCAGGAAGTCACCCAAGGGCAAAACACATGTTGACGGAAACAAACGAAAAAAGGGTAGGTTGGCGCATGAACCTGGAAACAAATAGGGCAAGGTAATCAGACCAGCACACCTATTGTTGCTGGCAACCTTCCTATTTGTACGGCGGTAAGGGCCAACAAGGAAGTAAGACCCCGCCTGGAATCTGTTGTGGATTGCAGGTATCAGGTGGCAAATGTGGCAAGAATCATGACAAGGTGCGCCGGCAATGCCAGAGCAAGTTGCCACGGGTCCTAGGCCTAGGTTGCCTTGGTATGTGTTTTCCAACAGACGTTGTGGGATGATGAAACTGCAACATGTCGTGGGAAACAGGTGTGTGGCAAACATTGGGTTGCGACCAATGCTCCACGAGCGACACCGTGCACGCCAACTGAGCCTTATCCTGTGAAGGACAGGCTGAGATGGTATCTGGAAATTAAGTCTCACCTCTGGCCAACTGAGGTGTGTTAATATTAGGGATGACATAGAGAACGCTTTGAGTCATGGGGAAGATGTGACCGTACAACTGGCTGGGATCCATGGGGTCAATGATGAAGCGAAGAAGATCATTGTCTATGAGATTGGTGATGGTGAAAGCCTATAATATCAAAAAACAATAACGATAAAGGTGTGGATTCATTAACAATCGAACGACGGTCAAGTGTAACACGGAGACCCTGTGTACAAGAAGTATCGATCAGCCCGCAGGCGGACGAGGCCAAGGAGGTGACAACGATTCAGCCGGTGATACACCCACCACAAGGCACCAGGGAAACAGTGAGGCAGATATGCGAACCCCCATGCATGCAAGACATCCCTAATATCGCATATTTCAGTTGAAAGTAAAGGATATCGGTAAACACGACATATAGAACGAAAGGAGGACAGTGCAGCCAACGATGTTTTTGTCGCGCAGAGCAGCCTTGAAATCGCACATAATTCTAGCATGTCCAAGCATCAACGGTTTGTCCCCCCACGGTGAGGCATCGTGGTTAACCCCTTGTTCGAGGCAGGATTTGCCTGTGCCAATCCTACCTGCCCATTTGTGCCGTGGCACTAACATGCCTTCTCGTAAGAAACAGTGGGTCTTCCATTTGGAGAATTGGAGCGTCTATGCGCATGCACCCCCTTGGTGGCTGCAACTTCAAAATGCCTCAATGGACAAGCTTCCATCGAAAATGTCACAACAGTGTGGTGCATTACACCTCATAGATCAGCATGTCTGTTGTGAATACCTCACGCACAGATCAGTGTCAGCAACAGCGAGAATTTGGCACCAATCACCCATGCTTGCTGGAAAAGAATCAGAATGGTTTTCAGCAAAAGTTGCGTTTCCCAGGTCGTGAGCCAGAACTCTGCTGAGAAGAATTACTGTTGTAAAAGATGCCACTGGCGTCATGCAAGCCAATCAAAGGGATGCAGGAGGATGCTTGCCCAACGAAGCAAGCAGTTCTCGTTGGAGGGAGTGGGCCACTGAAGAATTGGGGTCGAACTGGGGGAAGCGTCGTGCAGGAAACCCAAGATTTGAACCCTCCTTCCAATTTCCACTACGAAATGCTATGACCTAGGTCCCGGAAAGTGAATAAAGAATTTAGCGTGAAATTTCTAGACACCATTTAGTAGAGAAGCATGATTTTCAAACGGATTGTGGTGTCGCCTCTTGTAGATGTATGCCTCTATTAAATGGATGGTCATGGGATCAGTCATATGTGTTTCATGTTGTTTTCTCTACTAAATGGACGCATGTATTCCTCTACTAAACAGCTTTAGGGTTTTGGTCGAAGGATGACAGCGGCTTTTACAGAGAAGTCTTTACACAAAGGAGCTTTTTACACACAGAAGGTTTTACACAGAGAAGTCTTTATTCTAAGGACCTTTTACACACAAACGTCTAGGAGCTTTTTCACACAGAAGTTTTTACACGAAGAAGTCTTTACACAGAGGGCTTTTGACACACAGACGCGTTTGCACACAGAAGTTTTTACACAGAGAAGCCTTCACACAGAGGAGCTTTTACACACAGAAGCATTTACACACAGCAAGCTTTTACACACACAGGGGCTTTTACACAGAGAAGTCCCGACACAAAGGAGCTTTTTACACACAGAAGGTTTTACACAGAGAAGTCTTTACTCCAAGAAGCTTTTGCACACAAACGTCCAGGAGCCTTTACACACATAAGCTGTTACACAAAGAAGTCTTTACACAGATATATGGCTTTCACACACAGACGGGTTTACACACAGAAACGTTTACACAGAGGGGCTTTTACACTTTACACAAAGAGTTTTTTACACACGGAAGCTTTTACACACAGTGAAATCTTTACACAGTTGTGTAAAGGCTTCTTTGTGTAAAAGCTTCTGTGTGTGAAAGCTTCTCTGTGTGAAACGACGACGTTTCACACAGAGAAGCTTTCACACACAGAAGCTTTTACACAAAGAAGTCTTGACATAAAGTGATTTTTACACACAGCAACTTTTACACACAAAAGCTCTTACACAGAGAAGTCTTTGCACAGAGGCACCTTTACACGAAGTAACAAGTTGGAATTGGCAGCAGTTCTTCGGGAAAAACTCTTGGCAGGAGCTTTCGGGAACGCACTTGCTCCCCAAACAAGCCGTCTTTTTCCAACAAAGGTCCTATTCCATGACCTTTTTTCAAAAAACACAAGGCATATATGTCTGAAGCAGGTGCACATCCAAAAGCCTTCAAGCCCACACTGCGATGAAATGGGAGGTCGCGAAATCTGGCGGAGCCGACGAGGGGCGTCAGCCCTTACATACAGAACCCTTCTTTTGCCGCAAACAGGCAAAGGAAGAAAAACAGAAAAGAAATCCAGCGTAGTAGCTTTCCTGTATCTTTCGGCATTGGATCCCTCATCCTCGCAAACCAAGGAAGCACGACTGGGACTGCGCAAAGACATACCATGAGTATGGCGTCCCAAGGGCTCCCCCACAGCCGCTCGAAGATCGCGATGCAGTGGAAGAAGTGCGCGAGGTAGCCGTCGAGACGCCACGGGTGGCACCTATGACCCATCAAAGCGCCTGAATTGGACTAGAACTTGAGTCGTAGGTTCATGGCAAAGTTTCCTCCCGGTCATTGCATGCAGGTGGTTCCATGGCCGTGTCAATGATTTTTGGGCCAGTCAACTATGCTTCAGGTAAGCACGATTGCGGACCCTCAACTGTACAAACCGGTGTAAAAGGCGCAATTTTTTTTTGAACCGGCAGTTGCGTCAACTGCAGGTGCTTGGTTTGGCTTCCTGGTCCATTTCGTGGGCTCCGTCTTTTCCTGCATCTGCAGACAACGGAAGAGTGCAGACATGGTACAAGAACAGCTGCCAGTTTATCAATGGTTGTGTTGGAAGTTCTATTATTAGGGCTGTTGAACCATGGCCACGTATTGGAGAAATAGAGGTAAACCTCCCAGATGGTTTTGGCTGGTATAGAAATTGGTGCCTGTGGATGCGTCAGCACCGGCCAAACGACAAGTAGACAGACAAAATGAGGTGATAGCCCCGAGATTACGAAGTCGAAGTTTCATGCGTGAACCCGGGTTTCTGAGGGATATAACTCAGGTCGCTTTTTCCCAGGCTGGACGCGGCTGCAGAGGCACGCAAAAATTTGGTGCTCCAGTGGCGTGAAGCTTGCAAGCCGCGTCGGGCTGGTGCCATTGCGGCGAAGCGAAGGGGAGCACGTTCCTGGGTGTTGAGCCGTGAAGATGTTGGATTGGATTGCGAGATATAGCCGGTTTAAGGAATACATAAGTCCATCTATCTATCTATTTTAGCTAATTTCAAGAGCAACGAAAACGCAATTTTTGATTGGACTCATGACTAATGGTGCGAAGGGGTTCTTGCTGAAGGGTAAAGATGGGTACGGGACGGTTGGTACGGGTTTGGGTGCGGGTACGAGTGGGGGGCACTCTCCACTTGGAAACTCAATGCGTTCACATGTTTTGCTGCGTCTAGTTGGGGGGAAAGAATTGTGGAAGTCGATGCGTGCGGCGTCGAGCGTGTGTTTGGAAAACATGGTTTTGATTATTGATACTTTTACCCGCGTTTTTGCGCGTTGGAATTTACCTAATGTGTCAGTTCTATTGGGAATTGGAATGTGTTAGGTTTTGCCCTTTTGAAATTTGGAAATGTGATTGTGTTGAAATGATGAGGGGGATTGGTGGCAAGGGGTTCTTTTTTCCCATTTTAGGGTATCGCCGGGGTATCGCCAGAGTATCGCGGGAAATACGTGAGTTGTCTTGCCTTGTCTTGTCTTGTCGCTCCTGCTGCTACTGCTGCTACTGCTGCTACTGCTGCTGGTTCTGCTGGTCCTGCTGCTGCTGCTGCTGCTGCTGCTGCTGCTTACCTTCCCACTACCGAGTTGCGTGCGCCACAAGGGGCACACACCGCAGTCGTCACTGGCTGGGTGATCGGGGTGGCAACAGCCCTGCGTGCTCGAGGCCAACGGCCAACGCTTGCCCTGTCGGGCGTAGTTTGGACTGCATCCGTCCTTGCACCTGTATCTTTGGTTGGTTGTTTCACTTTGACTGTAGTTGTGGTGAAACTTGCGTCCCATTGCGTTTTTCAACAAAATCATTCAAAATGACTTAAAAGAATGACTGCGTAGATGCAGCGTCCACAATATGACTCCTAATTTTACTATATTGGCAGTTCGTACTTGCGGAAGGTATAAGTAAGTTGTGGTAATTATAGCGGTTATAGCACATATAAGTGAACTTATCGAAGTTATGAACTTAAGCTTTCCTTGAAAACAACTATGTTCCATAACTTCGATAAGCTTAAATAAGTTGTTATAACTTATATAAGTTTTTAGGTTTTCAAAATTTTGGTGTTTAACATTTTTCCTTGTTTTGCATCAAGTTTCGCGCGTTTGGTCTTTGCGACCTAGAGGACCACAACCACGCGGTCCAGAGGACCGCGCTGTAGCTAGACATCGCTTTCAAACAAGGCACATACGAGAAAAAAACAATGCTTTTTTAAGGACGCTAACTGTGGCAACCAGGTGACGTATGTAATCTTGTAGAGTTCCAGTGAGCAACGCGAAGATATTGATTTTTCACGTGGTATCGAAAATTTGACGGAAAAAACAAAGAAAAAGGGTATAATTTTCAAGTTTAAGATTTTTGCAGCAAAACAAAATAATTTTCCATAACTTATATAAGTTTTCAGGTTTTGCCTTTTTTGGTAAAAGGAAAAACCACCTGACAACTTATTTTAGTTATAACTACTTACAAATTGTTATATCTACAGTATCTATCTTATAACTTACCCTAAGTTCATGTTTCCCGTAAGTATACTTATCGAAGTTGTAGTTAGTACAACCATAGTACAACATACTAATAAGCAACTTATAAACAACTTAAAGGTCAACAAGTACAAACCGCCAATATAGTAGAGCCATAAAGAACACCGAACATTAAACAAAATAGATGATTGCTGGCGTACAGCGTCCCATGCTAATTTACATTAAATTGCACTGACTTCTCTGACTTCCCGAATGCGCGGCGTCCCATGG
>Ga0126342_10003186_pt1 | contig 26820 bp, 24 predicted proteins | sample Cyp1metagenome_FD_92528 | JGI IMG/M metagenome (GOLD analysis project Ga0126342, IMG submission 92528) | Coral microbial communities from Lord Howe Island, Old Settlement Bay, Australia - Cyphastrea 1 metagenome | ecosystem: Host-associated > Invertebrates > Cnidaria > Coral ...
ATTTTTTTGGTTTTTTGAGATTTGAAAGGTAGCGGACCTAAACCTAACGGATCTACACCCGAATTGCGAAGAGTGATGCTAAAAAGCCATGAGCATTGCAACAACCAACGTTCTAGGACGAAGAAATGGTGGAAATCCAAGAGCATAACAGCAGAAAAGTAGTCGGAAGTTATGTTGGAAAGTCGAGAGCATAGCAGCAGAAACGTAGTTGGAAGTTACGTTGGAAACCCCAGAGTGTAGCAGCCGGAGCGTAGTAGGAAGTAATATTTGAAAGCCAAGGGCGTAGCAACAACAAACGGGAAGTTATGCTGGAAAGCCGAGAGCGTAGCGACAACATACGGATACGTAATTAGTTGTTGGAAAGCTAAGAGCGTAGCAGCAAGAACGTAGTAGGAAGTAATGATTGAAAGTCAAAAGCATGGCAACAATCAACCGGAAGTAATGCGAGAAAGTCAGGAGCATTGCAGCAACGGAACATAATAGGGCGAGTTTGTGGTGGAAAGACAAGAGCCTCGCAGCAGAAATGTAGTCGGAAGTTATGTTGGAAACCCCATAGCGTAGCAGCACGAACGTAGTAGGAAGTAATGTTTGAAAGTCGAGAGCGTAGCAACAAAAAACAGGTAGTTGTGTTGGAAAGCCAAGAGTATAGCAGCAAAAATGTAGTAGGAAGGCGTATTTGAAAGCCAAGAGCGGAGCAGCAACAAACACAGTATAGGGAGCTATGTTGGAAAGTGGAGAGAAGTAATGTTCGAAAGCCAAGATCGTAGCAGCAAGAACGTAGCAGGAAATGATGTTTGAACGTCAAGAGCCTAGCAACAACAAACAGGAAGTCATGCTGAGCCCAGTAATTAAACCTAATTTCGGTATAAATAAAATAAGTAAAAAAATAATGTAATCAATAAGTAAATAAATAAATGAATAAATAAACAAATGAATATATATATATATATGTGTACGTATGTAAATGTAATCTAATGTAATGTAAGGTAATGTAATGGTATGTATGTATGTATGTATGTATGTTTGTATGTAAGTAAGTAAGTAAGTATGTAATGCAGCATGTAATGCATGTAATGCATGTAATGCATGTAATGCGTGTAAGTATGTAATGTAATGTATTTAATGCATGTATATTTAAATGTAAAATTTCTATTTTTAATTAATGTTAAAGAGTCGGATACTTAGTATTTGTTAAGTACTAGCGCACCCAATATTCTTTCCATCATTCTGTAACCGTAAGGCTCGTAAGGCCCGTATCAGACCCGTAGAGCCCGTAGAGCCTGTAGAGCCCGTAGAGTCCGTGGAGCCCGTGGAGCGTGGAGCCCGTAGAGCCCGTAGAGCCCGCACAGCCCGTGGAGTCCGTGGAGCCCGTAGAGCCCGTAGAGCCCGTTGAGCCCGTGGAGCCCGTGGAGCCTGTGGAGCCCCGTAGAGCCGTAGAGCCCGTGGAGCCCGTAGAGCCCGTGGAGCCAGTAGAGCGAGTAGAGCCAGGGCGTCCAAGTGTCTAATGTTCAAGTGATCCGCAATCTAATGTTCAGGTGATCAAGTGATCCAAAGTGAAATGTCCAAGTGATCCTGGCGCCCTTTTGAACACCATTTTGAAGGGCAGGGCTTGATCGTTTGAGACTTAGGTTTGCAATTCCTCAAGTGACAGCCCGATTGCCGGGTGTGCATGAAGATGTGACGAAGTCGGAGATCGCACGGGCAGTCAACAGCATCCCTGCATATGTCGAATTTGCGAATTTGTTCATTGCTCTTGTGAGTTTTACCCAGCATCAGGACACCAAGGAATGGTGTGGATATTCCAGTTTTTTTGCAAGAGGATGGTGCAGGGGTGAATTATGGCTCCACATGTTGTCCAGCGATACTGAGGAGGATTCGGTTGTCATGATCAATTCCACTGAGGAAGTGAAATTTATGTTTCCATACGACTGGTTGCAAAACCCAGTCTCCGGTGGAAAGTTTACAGTGGAAGCAGACCGGGATGTGGTGGTTTCACTCTGCATGCAAGCGTTGGAGAAGAGAATACGTGAACTGGAATTTTCTGGCCCGCTCAGGACATATCGTTTTTATCGTTCTCATCAGCCATCCATGCTGGGGCAGAACTATTCTCACTCAGGAGTGCCGGATTTTCTTGATACGTTTCGATTTAGTAGTCTCCGCGAAGCTGCCCTTTGCCAAAGTAGCATGAATGGTTTGATGTGCGCGGTGTTTTGCGGCGACACAACTATGCTCCGTTTGCTGGCGAGCAGCACAGGAGATTTAAACCTACGCTTGCACGGTCTAGGACAGCTGGGCTACTTTGACGGACAAACCTTGGTGATGGCGGCTGTGAAATCTTCAAGAGACCCCAACGTGTTGGCCACCCTCCTTGAGCTTCGAGCAGAAGTGAATGACCGTAGCCGTACTGGACTGACAGTGGCAATGATGGTGAAATCTCCGGAGCAATTTCGAGTTCTTCAGGACGCGATGGCTGATCTGCATTCCAGTTACGAACCCTTTGGTTTCACCCCACTGACAAGTGCATGTGGCGTGGCAGGTTGCACCACTGAAACTATTAAGGCCTTGCTGGAAGCCCGGTGTGATCCCAACCCTCCACTGCTGGGTGCAGGTACAGCTCCACTGCATCAAAGCATCCTCTTCTCTCGGGGCCAGATTTCACCCGTGGAGACCGTCCGGCTGCTGCTAGAATGGCGCGCTGATCCCAACACCCCGGCCACACCCAGTGGAGCGTTTGCAGCAGAAGCTGAAGCGGCCTTGAAAGAAGAAAGTTTGAATGGAAAGCAGAGCAGCTGCGAGATGACTTAGTCAAAAGAGTAATTGTTTTTTTCATTTTTTTCCCATGTTCTATTGTTGGTCCCATTATTTATTATTTCATGATTTTCTTTCAAAAAGAAGATAGGGAATGCGACGGTTCACTCCTGTGATATGCAGTGAGGCAGCTACTTGAAGCGAACCTACGCTATTCTGCCCGGCCTTACACCGCTTCATGCCGCAGCGTGGATTGGCGATCCTGAAATCACCCAGCTTTTGCTGCACTTCAGGGCTGATATGCGAGCATCGAACAGACGCGGTGATTTACCCGATGATTTGGCGAAGGAGAGTGGGTCATCTCACCTATTGCCGCTACTCACAATATCTTTGTAGCAAGCTGAATACCAGCTTCTCTTCCAGACATGTCAACTGGACTTTCAAATCCTTGCTGTTTTCAATCGAGGTCAACCGAGTCTTCACAGCTCAGCTTGGCTTTTCTCAGATTTGTTCATAGTCTTCATTTTCGGCCGCTGAGCTGAAGAGAAACTGCCGCTGCTTGGGGCTGAACCGGCTGAACCATCTATACCCCCACCATCACAACCAACCTCTGCACGAGTCCGAGTCCATCTGCCAGTGAGGCCTTGCAGCATCACGGCGACTCAGAAGCAATGGTCTGATTCAGCAATCATTTGTTGCTGCTTGTGCTAGCTGTGCTAGCTGTGCTATCATCCTTTATCATCGTTTTTCATCCTTTATCATCCTCTTCGTCATCAACATCCATCCTGGCGTATGATCTCCTAGTGCTAGTCAGCGCAGACCAGTCAGATCCGTCGCAGGTGTCTGGCTCCAGATTGGCTGCTGATGATCAACTGCAGGCCTGGGAGCGGTGCTTGTGCCGTGGATAAAAATCAGTTTGAGAGTTGGTCAAATGTGAATGTTGGGTGCGCAAATTCACAACATGGAATAGCTGGTGGGTGGTCTTGGAATGTATTGGAATGTGTTGGAATGTCTTGAACCTCTTGCCTTCCATCCCTATTCCGCGTGTGGGATGATCTTCCCTTGACCAACAGTTTTTGGACGGAGCTGTCGCAAGGTCTGTTCAGTGAGCAGTGGCTGTGGCAACACCACCGCCTGTGCAGCAGCTTGCGCCTTGGGGGTGGGACACTGATCCATACTGATCCCAAATCCTGTAGATTCACTGCGGATGCATCATCATGAATGTAGATGCCATAGTCTGCAGATTCAAAAGCCACTTATCTTCAAGTCTGTGGTATTTTTAGCGGCCTCCAATTCGGGAAGCTTCCCAAAAATTGGATATCATTCGGGTCCCAAGCAAATACTTGCATACTTTCCAGACAAGCATCTTGAAGTCAAAGATCATGACGGTCCTGCGGAGTCCTGCAACAAAAATATACAAAAATGCATTACTCAAGGGTCCGGAATTTTATTTCACGATATGCCACCATGCCAGGTTGGACCCGATGCCCTTGGAGGGTGAATTCTGGCATGTTGGTAGCGGCCTGGGCGGCACTCAAAAGCGGAATAGGGGTGACGGCTTGGCATCACATTCAACGGTAAAAAGTCAGAAGTGACAAACATGGACAAACACTTTCCAAAGACGCAGAAGGAAGCAATCACTTTCAAGGGACTCGAACCGTTCTGTTGCTGGTGGTTTGCTGTTGGGTTCATATTGATGCGCGCTGGTCCTTGGGCTCAAGTGCCCATGTCACTTTCGGTGGGTTCGTGCAATACAATTCATGGAGAGTAGCGTTTCCTCTTAAGGTGGGATGGATAGAAATGACGGAGGGTCTTGCAACTTATTGGGTCCTCTGAAGGGCTGTCAGATCAAACTTTGTAATGAGACTATCATTTATTTGGAACTTGAACAGGTGAATTTCCCTCCGTCAAATATGCCTTCTGTTCGCCTGTGGGTCTAAAGTCAAAGAGATTCGCACTAAATTGGAAACCCAGCACTGGATTTCAGTAGTCACTTCCTTCTTCAGAGTAAAGAGCTTCCCCCCTTCATGGCATGCTCGGATCTCTCCCAGACAGACAGAAAGCATAGGTGGCATCGGCAACATTAGCCTACGAGCACTCTAATACAGCCAAACAGCTGGAAACAGTGAGCACCCATTCAGGTACGCGTCGGATGATGCTGTTTGGAACGTTCCTTGTCCATCTGAGCCGCCATGCCTTTTCCTTCTCAATATTCAACGTATTTAAAGTATGTCGCTCAAACATCTCAAACTAACATTTCAATATATTTTAATTATATATAAATTATATATTTCAAATTCTTTCAATTTGAAGCCTCCATTCTCAAACCATTCATGCGTTCTGGGAGGGTGCTCCGAGGACATGCAGAGGGCGAGTTGCGGTGCTTTACTTGTTGCACCTGAGGCACGGGAAGCACGGTGAAAGAAACCGTATTGACCGTCCAGAGCACCATAGCTGCCATAGCTGCCATAGCTGCCATAGCTGGATGGCCCTGGTTTGTAGGTGCACTATGGCTGACCAGCAAGTGGCAACAGGGAGGCAAGCTGACCGGGACTTGGTGGGTTTGTACAGTTCTATTCAGGTGTGACAAGCGACAAGTCCTTCGCCTGCGACAGAATAATTTGACCCAAATGATCTCAGGTGTATATTATATATATATATATCTAAATATTATATATATATAATATTATATATTATTATATTATGTTATAATTACGATATGATGATATATATATACATATTATATTAATTGATATATATATATATATATCATATACAAATACAATAGGGTTGGAGTGTTACTTCCTGGTATTCAAAATCTTATTTGATACGATTTGGAGATAATGGAGGAAGAGCATTCCATTTCACCTGTGCGTTCAATGATACCCCAACACGCTTTATATTTTTTTTTATATATTGTAAGAATGAGCCAGGTGCTATGCAAAAAAATCCAGGCCTTTGGACCAACCTGGCCCATGACCATCCAAGTGTACGAAGTATATATACATGTTGTGAAATTGGGATAGAACCCAGGATGTTGTGCGTACACATCAAACGTTTGAAACCATGAAAGAAACACAGATTAGCCGATCATTTTTAGAGTTGGGCTGTCCCAGGACTGTTGTGCAGCTGAATTGTCACACACAGTTAGACTCTGGCACATATGGCTCGAGATGCAGAGCATGTGTTTTGACGACTCTTTGAATGTAATTGCCATTTTGCGCATTTCCAATGATACAGGTAAAGGTGTCGGTCCTCGGTTCAAGACCGGCTCCAGAACGTGCAGCAAGTTCGGGCCTCCGATACTGCATTTGCTTGCTGATGGATCGGTGGTTACCTGGGGCCATCCAAACAACGGTGGTGACTGCTCCCCTGTGGAACACGAACTCAAGAACGTTCATCAAATCATGCTACAGGACGTGCGTTTGCCGCAATTTTGGCGGATGGATCGGTCGTTGCATGGGGCCATCCAAATCACGGTGGTGACTGCTCCTTGGTTCAAGAACAGCTCCAGGCAGAAAGCGCAAAAAGTTGAGGCCACCGATAGTGCCTTTGCTGCAATCTTGGCAGATGGAACGGTCATTACCTGGGATGATGCTGACTGTGGCAGTGATTGCTCCCCGGTTGAACATCAGCTCCAGAACGTGCAACAAGCTCAGGGCACAGGACGTGCCTTTGCAGCGATCTTGGCCAATGGATAAGTCATTAGCTGGGGCAATAAAGATTGGGGTGGTGACAGCTCTGCCATTCAAGATCAGCTGCAGAATGTTCAGCAAATTCAGGCTTCACGTTTGGCATTTGCTGCCATTTTGGAGGATGGTTCGGTAGTTGCCGGGGGTCATCCAGGTGGTGATTGCTCCTCCCTTCAAGATCAGCTCAGGAACGTGCGACAAATTGCGGCCGCGATCCTGTCTGATGGCTCACTCGTTGGGGCGACGCAGACTGTGGAGGTGACTGCTCAGCGGTTCAAGAGCAGCTTGCGTATTTGAAATGTCCTAGTCTTGGCCAGCGAATTGACCTGCGGCAAAAAAATGCAAAAAACAAGTCTTTGAGTTTGTAGCATGCTGTAGCTATAAACGTTCTTGAACCTCCATAGAATTGTGCATCCACTTCCCGGACCATTGACTGTGGATCCATGTGTTGTGGACTGCTGCCTTAGGCAATAAAGTCCCTTTTCAAATTTCTAAGCAGAACAAACAAAACACACACACAAACACACACACAAATACTGCATTTGGTATCATTTGGTGCTCTCTACAGGCTCCAGGGAGAGAGTGGATCGTCCATGATGCGACGAGATGGGAGGCCAGTGATGCAAACAAAAGAGTCGGGTTCATGGGCGAGCTCCGCAACATATCTCCATATCAACTAGGCCATCAGGTTGTGTCAACGTTCCTTTCTACCTGGAAAATTGTTGCCCGGGACTCTCTGATTTGTGCAAGTCCACTTTAGGGCTCGCACTACATTGAAACAGTTTCATCAGCGTTGCATACATGCTAGCGTTACAAATCAATGCTTGCAACGAAGTTCCGTACCTGCTTGGCCTTGGAGCAAAAAAGCTCAGTCGCTTTAGCATTGTATAGCCTTGTGTTGTATGTCTCAGGCTTGATCGTAGATCCCTGGGCATCAGCAGGTGGAGGTCAAATGATTTTGACATCTCAAACTTTTCTTGGAAAGTTCCAAATTCTATCAAATTCTACTCCCTGTGATCTAGACGTTCCTAAAGATCTCAGCAAGGAGTCATACAGGTATGCGCAGATGGTCTGAGGAGGACCTACAGTTCTACAATTTTGTCGCCCAGTCTCCAAGATCATTTTCAGTAGTCCACAATCCATTTGTTAGCTTGAGGTTTCCTGTCAAATACCCAGGGCCCAGGACCTCCAAAAGCAGCACTGATACATGCTGAAAAGCTCCACTGTATCCACAAAGCACGCACCTGGCATGTAATAGACCCTGGGCAGCTTCAGGTCCGAAGAGAACCTTCGTTCCATGGTGTCTGTAGATGATGCAGCGACTTTCACAGTGTCGAGCACCGATCCTTGTGCAGCTTGGCTTTGTGATAAGGTGTGATACGGTGATACGGAATGATATGGTAATGAAATTCTAGACTGCTAGATCATCCGTCCAGCTCTATTGCCATACGAAGCCACAGTGAAGTACATCTTTCCGATGCCTCTAAGCACGATCAATCAATCCCAGAAGCTGGACGAAGAAAGTTTCATTCCTTTAAAAGTCTGGGAGCAAAGATAGCGATTTTGTATATATATATATATATTATATTGTTGTTTTTCCATTTTTCCTGGCTTCTGCGGCTTTATAACTTGCCAAGCTACAACCAACCAAGGAGTCAGGACAGTTCGAAAAAAACGGCAAGTGCCACAAATGCTGGAAAACTTGCGCGGAATGCAACGGCCCTGCACGCAGCCACTGCACCGTTTGTAGCTTGGCCTGCAAGGAATGGGCTTTCGGTATCTTTGTTTTCTGGAGAGTGTTAGGATGCCAACCGCATGTTCTGTAACTGGACCAAACAAGTTGCCAGCAACACTCTTTTGGAGTCTCAAAGATTCTTTCAGATTGCGTGAATGCTGCGCAGCCGTGCCGATTCTTTGAAGAGTGAAGAGGCTCTCTTTCTGTCCACCTCCATCCACCTCCAGATGTTATCACCATCCGGCCGAATCCACCCGACAAGTACCCCAACCCGTGCCCCAAGCCCTCCCCATCTGCAGCGTAGCATCAAGGCAACAAATGCAAGTTCAAGTGAACATCATCGCCACCCCAACCCAACAACACCCTGCCGTAGTGCAGTATCCAATGTATCCAATGTATCCAGTGTGTGTGTGTGAGTTTTGGTGAATATCAGCACCACCAATAGAGCAGTGCAAGAATGTTCAAGTGACATTGTGACCACCCTGCCTCAAAACCACGCCACCCATACCATCTGTAGCATCTGTAGCCGTAGTGGGTGCATCAACATTTTTGCAACCCCACCCAAGGGACCCCCACACAAAACACGCATGTTGTGCAGGCTTGGAATGGGTTTATAGTTCCTTGAAACACTGCACTTCCCCACTGGTGGTTGGGCATAGGGCCGCCAAATGCTGGAAGGCAAGCCAGAGTTGCCTATCATACATCAGCGTGGAGGTTGTGTACGTGTGCCTGGGATTGCCTGGAAGAAATCTTTCACAGGCAAAATTATGGTGTCATGTTCTGAAATATGTTGCGCAAGTATCCAGAGCTAAGTCAGTCATGTGCTTGGACTGCCATGAAACAGGTCACATACCTCATTGCGACTTTTTTTAGCGCAGACCATTTTACTTCAGGAACAACAAGAAAAAACTTTCAGAACCCAACCATCGGACCATGATCAACAGATGTTAATGATGTTAACAACTTTTAGAGTAACGAGGGATGATATTTTTAGCAAGACATTGCCGAAACGCATGATACATATGATCATATGATATATGCCGACATTATAGCAGCCACCGCCGATCCAAGTCCTGTGAAGCGGGCTATTTTGTCAGCCAGGATCCACTTGTGCTGAGTGGAATAGCTGCATTTGGGAGAATTCCAGTGATTGCTGTTTTGCGGCCAGTTTTTTTAATTGATAGATTGTGAAACCAGATGTTCAGCCTTCGCTTAGAGCATGCCGCAGCATGCCATTTTTATCCACCTTTACTAGAGACCACAAAGGCGCATTGCATCCGAAACTTCATCTATTGACCCCAGCAGGAGAAGCAGAAACGCTGCATAAAGTGTGAATTTCCTTGCAAGACCTGCGTACGCAACTTTGATCAAATCAATGCTCTGTGTCCTGGGAATGGGCGGAAGACCAGGCAAAGCGCAGCTTTATGAATAGGGTTTGCAGCAAGAAAAGACCATTCACAGTTGAAGAAGAGTTTGCATACACATGCACATGTCGTCCTGCGACGCATTCTAAGGGAACGCTACAACCTGCACCCGTGGCTTGTCCGATTTTAGTTGATTCTCCAGAGCTTGAGATATTGATTGTAAAGATACGGTATACTGCATTAAGGACGCCCCTACTGTGGTGACAGATTTTGGTCAAGAACTGGCAGTGTCTGACAGGCTGTCACAAGACCACTGGGAAGGCGGCTTTCAAAGGTCGCTGTGTAGAGGAGTGCCCTGAAGGAACATATACTGGGGAGGCAAGTCTGGGGGGTCATGGGAGAATGGCTGAGCTTCAGAGCTTTGGAAATGCCCTGAACCTAGCTAGTAGCTAGCATAATTCGCCAAAGCTCACGATCTTTTAGAAAATATAAGCACGCACTTCGTATCCATCCTGGCGACCGACCTGTCACTGTCATTTGTGCAGGACTGTGGAACCATTGCATAATATAAATAATATATATATATATTATATTATATATCATACTACATGGCAGGGGCTGCCTCAACCCTTGTCATGCCAAGATTGGTCCCTCGCACCTTCGGAGTTGGTGGTCGAAGTAAGCTCTGTTTCAAAGCTGTTTTCACCCCACTGCCCCACCTGTGCAGGGACATTTCCAGGGAGCTTGCATGGGATGTTTGGCAACGTGCAAAACTTGCTGCTGGGATCTGCTTGGAGAGGATTAGCCATTTGGGGGAGAGCTAAATGATCTGACATGATGGGATGGAGATGAAAGTTGAGCGGCAAGAATATGAACCAACAGCTGCGAACAACTTGAGATTAAATTTGAAAGCACACACATCAATTATATAAGTCTTTTGAAGTGTTGAACGTATACGTGTTATTATGTTTTTAATATACCCGACATGATGCAGACAGGTAGCAACGACATATGAAAATGGCAGCCATGTTGCGAGATTGTTTTCCGAGCTTTGAAGCTCACAAACTTTGTTCATTGCAGAATACTTGAGTTGGTTTTGAGAGTACCAAATCAATGCTTCTTCAGCCGTCTCAAGGCGACAGCAAGACTTCCTGTCTGAGTTGCAGCCCGCCCTTAGTTCTTGCTCCTTGGCAAAGCGCTTGGAACCTGTGCACCCTCAACTACTTCATTGCTTCCCAAGCATTCCCCGTGTAGTTTCGGAGGGGTTGGCAAATCTTCTGCTTTTTGCGCAGATGTGAAAGGTATTCAACTTTATTCAACATTCAATTGTCTCATGGGATGGTGTCCTCAACTCCCTGCTTCCATTAGATGCAAACTGACATCATGCAACAAAATGTAATTTAATGTATGAACATTGTGAATTAAACTTAATTGATGGTTAGATTCGACATAGTTTCTGTAGCCCTCTTATTTGCACCACAAAAGCTTAACAACTTTAGCCCTTGTGCAACAATTGCTCCAGAGCTGAGGAAATTGATGAAAGGAAAAAACAACCTCTGTGCCTGCAGAGCTGCTCCGCGGGAAGATTTGCGGATGAGAAAACAAGGACTTCTGAGGGGACATCTGGCACAGTGGGAAGATGGCAAGAGCAGGTGCCTTTTTAGATGCATATATGGTGGATATCTCTTCCATCAAGTTTTATCATTTTTAGTAGTCTTCTTAGCCCTTTCAATGTAACCTTTCCTGCGCTGTGAATTGCAATTGCCTCGTTTCCATTGGCTGCTGGAGTCCACGGCAAAAAAGAAGAGTCCAGCACAATCCAGCAATACTTTGCACCACGGCAAGGCTTTCTTAAGCCGCTGAATTCGGGAAACTCAACCAATTCTTAAGCTGCTAATGAGCACCTTTGGTTGCTCTTGGCAAATCCTACAATGCCACAGATGCCGCAGTATGGTTCCTGCGGCACCTTCCTGCCAGGAGTTGTGGCCCTTGCGATAAATCCTGCGCGACCTGTAGTTCTTCTGCCAGCCACATGGCCGGAAGCGACTGAAGCATGGATCAACCAACCACGTCAAATTGGATAGTGACATATAGTGACATTTGACCAGGTTCTTTTCCAGCCAACCAGGCTGGTGATGTCAATCAGGCATAGCCTCCAGCATGACCATATGGGTCGCGTTTCTTTCTCAACCATCTCAGCAGTCGAGGCAATTGCACGAGCTGTCCGACAGGAACTGCTCTACATGGCTCCAAGTGTGTGGAGGAGTGACGGATTTTCAGGCAACAACTTTTTCTGCTTCGCACTCGCAGTCTGTTTTTGGTACTCTGGTAGTTTGGGCTCTAAACTCAACAGTGACACTGAAATGGATGCAGAGAGTATGCAACTTTTGATCTGAGAATGGTCACGTACTGTCACATGACCCAAGCTCTCCCACGGCAATGGGCTCATGGGGTTCTTGGGGTGCAAGGAATGTCCTGACGGCAAGTACAGTCGCAAGGCAAGCGTTTGGGCATCGGGACATAGGGAAGAGAAAGCGGAAGCTGGGAAGACAAGGGCTTCTGGTGACTGGTTGGGCACTTTGATCAGGATGAATCGGGGCCGTGATGCACGGGGCTAAACTTTTCAACCATCAATGGCACCTGCAGATGCAACTTGTCCCGTCCTTCAATATGTTCTTGTTGACCATTGAACCAGATGGCCTCTATTTCCTCATGTTTTTTTGCAGACTGGTGATCTAAAATGATCTAAACAATTCTGAACTTGAAACATAACATTACCCCCAATGATTACACCAGTTGATTATCCCAGATTGTCCCATTGCAGGATGGCAACGGCGGAGTTTGTGCACCATGTCACAGTATGTGCAAGACTTGCTACTTGGCGGAGGGTTGATGACATGGCCTCAGGATGCCTCAGGTTTGTTGTTGGCAAGTGAAAAAACTTGGAAGAACTGGAAGCACATGAACATGACATCAAGCAAGCCAGCGATTCCATAGAGTTGTTATTCAAATGCTCAGACATATACCAAATCTCTCTGGCTCAATCTCTTTGACATGGAAGTGTTTCCTGTTGAGAGAAAGCCTCTACTATATATCATATTATCATATTTAAGTATGAGGAGTATGCAACATCTCGTTGGCGTGCAAGATCCTCAGCATAGACAAATCTGGTACCTTTTTTGGTTCAGTGACAATGAAAGCCACAGAGTGACGGCACGTGGCTAGCAATGGTGCTTGCGTGATGGAAATGACTCGCGTCAAATACAGCTTGGCCACAGTTGCGTATTGAGTTGCATCTAGCCTGGAAGAGCAAGATGGAAAAGGCAGCAACCAGCCAAATGCTTCGCACGGTTATTTCTAGAGGTGGCTTGCAACACTGAACCACAAAGCACATCAGTCCCGCGGCGAAACAGCAGCCAGGACATACCAGGAATGCCCAGCCCACAGCACTACTTTTGGCACCCCTGAAAGCAAAAACATGCAGAAACTAAAATCTGCAACCACGATGACTTTGGCTCAGCATGGCTCAGCCATCTTGCTACCATTTTGCTGGGATTTGCAATTCAGCAGATTAAACACGCAAAGTAGAACTAGAATCGCGCACTTGCTGATTGACTCGGGCTGTGCATCGCTCGGAAGTTTACTGTACTATAGATCTAAGTTATACGGATACATTGAAGCAGAGAGAGAGAGAGAGAGAGAGACAGAGAGAGAGAGAGAGAGACAGAGAGAGAGAGAGAGAGAGAGAGAGACAGAGAGAGAGAGAGGGAGATGTCCGTAGAGAATGCTGAACGAGCCCAATCGTTGACACAATTTTCAACAGGAAATGGCTTCCGACTGAGGCAATGGCCCCACTGAATGTCTCAGTTGTCCCACGCCCAAGTTTCTCGAGACTTGGTGCAAGCTTTGAAACCTTTGAACTCTCGAAAAATCAAAGATATCAAAGTCACTATAGGGCTGCCAAATGTCAGGGCTTATTTGTGATTTTGACATATTTGGACATTGAATCTGATCAGAGGAGGCAAGGCCGCTGCATGTTGATGATGCGGTGCATTAGGCATTTAGGTTTGGTTTTTGCACCAAACTGAACGATGCCTAACGCCTAACGCCAACTTCTTGCTATTGTTCTGCTTAGGACAAGGGAGAAGATGGTAAAATGAAGTGCTTTGGAGAGTGTTTTAAGGGAAAATATCCTGACAAAGAGAGGCGTCTTGGTAGCAAGGGGCGCGATACGGTAGCAGGATATGGGGAAGAATGTAAGCACATGATATAGAACCCTCGGCATTCTGTAGGCCTTTTCAGCGGCCATGCCACCCTCAGATGAGCTGCCGCTCTCGTGTGGATGATGAAGGTTCTTGCTGTGTTGTGGGTATGACCCTGGGTATGCGATAAATATAATTTCAATACTGTCTGATACTGTGCTCACAAAGGGTAGTAAATTTACGAACATTTTCAGCTTGGCTTTGAGGGATGTTTTATTTTTCGTCTGCTATAGTTGCAATGATTCACAGTGCTACGATGGCTCAGCACGAATCTCTAAAGCAGCAGGATCATCAGGATCCAGTCTATGTAGTGTGAAAACTTGCAGCAATTTGACAGTCCCCCTTTGAAGTTTACGCAACGCTTTCCCAGGATTCGTCGTTCTTGTGACGACTCTTGCGCGACCTGTAGTTCTTCTGCCAGCAACGTGGCATGATGCGACCGTGATGGTTTTCAAGTTTCACATTCAGTTACCGTGCATACAGTAGCATGAAGTGAAACAGTCGCAACATGATCTTCATGCGAACCAACCGTTTCAGCATGTTTCGGCCACCTAGACTGCTAGTGATGTTTGTCTTCAGATGGTCCTTTCCATTGCTGAGGCAACTGCACTAGCTGTCGAGAAGAGTCTGTGCTCGATGGCTCCAAATGCGTGGACGAGTGTTTGATCCTGAGGGTGCTGGATCAACAGACCTCAAGTGACCGGAGTGCTTGCCTTTGTTTGGACCGTTTGACCTGTTCATAGTCACGTCTTCCTGGGGAAAAGCAACCCAGCAGTGACTGTGGGATCTCAACCTGCTCAACCTCTGAAGAAACACACGGCCAGGTTCTCCAAAATTTTTACGAAAGTGTAGAGCCATACTGTGTGAGCTTTGAACCGGTTGGGCTGGCTAAATCACGCTCGTAGTGGGACCAGCAGTCTTGTTTTCAGTTTTTTTAAATTGATGTTTGTAGTGGGTTGAGAGGCTAGAACAGCAAGTCACTGCCGAGTTTACAGGGACACTACATGTCGGAATTTTAAAGACCTCATTTGCATACATTTGCCATCATTTGCAGATATTATATTGCCGGTGTCTTCCAGGTTTCTACCTGGTTCCCCGCTTTCTATGAGCAAACACCAGCATTCTAAGGTCCAGAAGGAAAGTTTAAAGCTGCCTCTGGTGCTTGCCAGAACTGTAGTGCTCCATGTGCAAACTGTGAGGGAAGCTTGGCTGCAGTGGCAAGGTAGAGGCCGAAGTTGCGAATAGTAATCTAACAGTCTAACAGTTACGCCTATACCAATCTACCAACAACAGGTTTCGTATGGGGTAGTACAGCTATACAACCTGATATGTTTGTGTTCCCAAAATCGGAAGATGCCCGAATATTTTGGTTTCCGTTGCTTACGCAGACTTTTTCTGGTGTTTTGGGTGAATTTTGGGACCACTCATTGCCAAGAATGCGCAGGGGAGCCGTGGGAAATAACCATTTCGACAGGTGAGTGGAGATGATACCCTATCTGCAGGTTGTTTTGGAGATGATTAAATGCCCTTTGCTCAATCTGGTGAAATCATGCTGAGGAGCATGAGCTACATTTTTTGGACTGTATTTTTGGTCAAAATAATGCACACTGTCCCACCACATACCTGCGAAATTGGCTCAGTGTCGAATGATCAAAATCAAGACTTGGTTCTGCCAGATCTCGGTCAATCCACCCTGCCACAGCCCACGCCTGTCAAGTTCGGCGCACAAATGGGAGGACATCAGTTCCTCATCAGTTCCTCATCTACACCCCATTTTCAGTCTTTCAACTGGAAGCAGCCCAGGCTCTGCGACAAAGTGCACTTCATGCGAAGGCAAGAAGGCCCAAGCTGCGGCTCTGAGGGTTGGCACAGCCCAGAAACCCAACTTTCACCTCACAAAAGGCAGCAAATTCTGCGGCATCTAGGTAAAAAAAGGGACTTAAACATTGCTATTGGAGTTTTACATAGGTTTAGGAGGTTGTATCATGTTCAAATACTTTTTCCATCTTTTTCCATGGCACCATGTACGCAATCACATCCCCCATTGGTACAGGCACCAAGAAGAGACTTGAATTGCATGCTTGTCAGTTGAGGGGTACCCTCACTCAGACAATGGTTTCTTAAGGTCATAGTCACCGGTCCTGATCGCCACTTTGGGAATAATCAGAGCCTTTTTTTCTTCTCATGAGGTTCCGAAACATGGGTCTACACAAAATCAACACAACTGTCCAAATCAACAAACAATATAATATATACCTCTTCCCCTTTTACAAAGTGGTTCTGTATCAAAAACGATCAACATACCAAGGATACTTTGTCCAAAACTCCAAGTTGCTTTAGGTGCTGGTATGTGCTGCTTATTTATGGGATTATGCACCCAAAATACCTAAAGCAGCTGAGTATGTCAGCCATCGTGCGCATCGCTGACCCGCTACCGCCAGGTCCTTCATGACTCTGTGACTTGGCACTTCAATATGTTTCAGCGGAAAGTATGAGAAGCCTTCTCTGAGTGGCAAGACAAGAAATGACAAGAATATCATAAGATCTTCATCATGTTCATCATACTCATCGTATTCATCATCATAGTCATCATATTCAATGTGCAATTCACTTGTTGTCTTTGCATTGTCTTCGTCGCCTTGCTCCAAAGTTGAGTTCGCTACAATCAGAAGATGGTTGACTGCTGACAGGTTGACAAGGTGAGATTGTAGTCAGATTTGGTGCGTGTGATGGATGGCCATGCCTGGTGAACAGGCACAGAAAGAGATCCCATTCCTTAGGTCCTTGGTGCTCCATCTATTGTCGTATAGAACCATAAGCAAACCACTGGCCCCAAGATGCCCGTGGACCGCTAGCCGCCTATTTAAGGTATGCAAAAGCGCTTGCCCTTCCACACATTTTAGCACAGATAACAGGATTTGTGAGCCATGTTGCTTGGCAAAATGTGATTGCGTCAACTTCAGTTGCGTCTTGCAGGGTTTGCTAAGTGAGATCAGCAAATGATCATCTTCCCGACATTTTGCATTCAAATAGCGCTACTGTTAGTTTTCCATCAGCACTGGATCCAATAAAGTGGATGGCATACCCAGTGTCTGAGGTGGTGCTGGATGCAAGACCTGTAGCAAACTGCCGGCAAACTGCACCTCTTGCAAGGAACCCATGGTCTTGAAAGGTGAAATATGTCACTTGGTGCCAAGAGAGTTCTGTGTCTTGAAGTGATGATTGAACCTGTCTTGCTTTCCTGTTTCGCCGTGTTTTTACTTTACTCATGGAAGCTCTGCTCTGCAAGCGATTTCAATGCACCGACTTGCGATGCACAACTACGGCTTGTTGCAGGTGAGAATGAGACAATCTGGACCTCTTCGGACTGGGTACAAAAGATACCAAGCTGCAACAAGGATCCCCAAAAGCATCAGGTCCTTCTGAAGATCTTCTGCAGATATATATAATAATATGATTCAAATTGGTTCAAATTTGATTCAATTTTGGCTCAAACTTGGGCGAAATCTGCGGGAACCCAAAGGTTGCAGGGTTCTCCTTTGAAATTCTCAAGCCAAGATGATGACCGCAGCATGGCCGGATCGGTACAAGTTGGTGACCTCAGGAAGAACACATCGCTGTATGACATTGGCGAGAACACATGCCAGGCGGGGAGCTGGGCAACGGATCCTGGAAGTGTTGAGAACGCTCGAATGGACACAGCATACACTAGTACCATCTAGTATCACTAGTACATGTCAGGATAACATTTCTAGCAACAGGCAGTTGCACCCCCCTGCTTTCATGCAATTCTAGGCTCCCACTATTCTGTCAGGAGTGGGACTGTGCAGCAGGAAGCTCATGCAAGAACTCCGTCATTCAGGGGGTTTGTTTCGAGGCACTCCTCGACTCTGACGGTCAAGTGGTGCCGTGGGTAGGTAGCAGGTACTTGCAACCTGCGAAATCAATGAGAAACGTTTTGGGTAACTACACTGTGGTACATCTATGGTATGCTGCCTTCAACTGTCGCACTTCCCAAGATTCTGAGATCTGTTTCCGTGGTACTTGTGAGTTTGACCATACTCTTGGCAAATCTACAAGCCCAAAGACTTGTCGGAAAGCGGCAAAAACAGAGCAGCACCATGCTGCGAGTCTTGTCATGCCTGATGCAGGGAAAAGTGAAAGGAGGTGACATCCAGTGGGGACCTTAACGAGGAATCTCAACAAGTTTTTCACATCCACAAGACACGCCAGGAAAAGAGGCGAATAAAGCAGCCACTACAAAAAAGCTTCTGTGGTAGACCAATGACTGTTAACTCTTCACACATTGAATGATTTAAAGACTCAAGGTTTGGAGAGAGTGTTGTTTTTGGAAAAATCCCACTGCGTTGACCCATTGAGGTTTGATTGGACACTGACAGAGCCCTTGAAAGATGATCGAAAATTGCGCTTTACTGTGGATCAGTTCAAATGCCGTCTCCCCAGCCTGATCGATCAGTTCAGGTCCATTTAAAAACGCACTTCATGGGTTGAGACATGCTGTCAGTGCTGATGCATGCTTGTCGGCTTCATATTTACACAGAATTCAGCCGTTGCATCCTCTGTGCATTGGTCGTGCAACAGTTCAAAAATGTATCAACGCTCCATTGGCAGAGCAGATGTGTCACCATGATCGCCATGACGCTGGCCGAGGTGGTACTGGTTTGACTCCTGCTGGTATCTTGGCAGACAGTGCCAGAAAGGCACTATCGATTAGTTGGAAAGCATGAAATGCCATGAAATGCCATGAAATGCCATGAAATGCCATGAATTGATGGTCCCTTCCTTTCTGCACATTAAACCGCCGGGCCATGCCGGGCCGTTTTTGACATGCTGAGGTCAAACAGTACTGCATGCATATGACAAGAAGGGAGGATATCAGATTTGCAGCTACTCCATGGCAGACCAGATGAGCCACTCGGCAACACGAAAGAGATATGCAGTAGATGATAGTAGATGTATGATGGAGGAGTCTACCAAGAGAACAGAAGGTTTGTCTCAGAGTTCAGCAGATGCCCCTCCTAGATCCTGAATTCTCGAGCATTCTTGGACAGTGAGTGAACTAGTTGCCAAACAGGATCCTCCTTTTGACAACTGCAAGTCCTTGCCTGACTTGGATCAGTCGAGGCAAATCTAGCTGCGTGCTGTGGTAGAGTATGGCCAAGTGTATATAGTTGAAGTGTTGCCAGTGTTGCCCAGTAGACCGACATAGCCAATGGGATTTGCAAGCAACATGATATAGTCAGCTGGCTTTTTCGCGAGTGGAGCTTGCATGACCGGGTGAGGTGCACGCAGTATCGCGATCTAGTGCGCGTGGTCGATTGCTAGGGGAATTCAATCACCACCTTCCTCAGGTTACGATGAGTTTGTGCTGACTGCCTGCAAGGAGCCACAGTGCAGGTAGATGTGCAACACATCCAACGCTCAGTGGTTTTCAGTCGCTGGTGCTTCAGGGTGCCTCAATACAATATAGTATTATGATGTATTATGGATGTTCGTTGCACATCAGTCAATTTCGATCAATTTTGCCTGCAAAGAGGCTCTCTCTCTCTCTCTCTCGGCTGTAAGGTTTGGTTCTGGGAAAGCTGTTCTGTACCTCCAGGACGCGATGTACTTGTACTTCAGCACGACTGCGTGTGAAGGGCTCCCAAGATTTAGTTCCATTGCGTGGGTGAGTTAAGAACAACTTTAGATCAGATAGATTGGAAAACAAGTTCAGAAGAATTGAGGAATGGTTGAGTTGGAACACTTGAACAGTTGAACTTGTGGAATGATCAACTCTGCATTTGCAATGCCAGGGCTGACTTAGCCCAAAGCATCGGCTGCATCCCCGTGAAAAAGCTTCGTATCCGGTGTATCTGGGTCAATTCTATCCACTGTTTGGGGTCTATATACTATGCTTACATAGATGCTCGTAGATACTAGATCCAATGTTGGCAAGAATTTGAGCTCTCTTCACCAGGTCCCCGTTGGAAGGGCTCACACATCTTAAGGTCAATCAACTGCAAAGAAGTCCTTTCTCTTTGATGCCTTGGCCGTTGGCCAGTGACAGTAATTAGTAGGTTGCGGCAGGTGCAACAACGACAACGAACGGTTGGCGATTGTAGGGCGGTGTCTTGAAACAATGATTAGAATTCTGCATGATCAAAAACACACACTCAATCACAGTGGTTGTAAGGCCTTCCCAATCTCAGAGCATACTGTGTTCGAAGAACATGCGTTCTCAAAATCATCATCACGGAATCACGGTTGCGGTTGTCATCATGGTCGCCATCAAAGTGGTCATCAAAGTCGTCACCCATTGCCATCACCACTCCTGTCGTGATGAGCATGGCGGTCGTGTTGAAGTCTCCTTGTTCCTGTCGCTACTATCGTTTGCCAGCCCTCAATCTATACAACCTGAACATGTAGTAGTCACTGTAGTTACTGTGAACATTCAGATTCAGTGCCTTCATTTCCGAGTCTGATTTCCCTGAAGATCATTGAAACATATTGAAACAGTTGCAGCTGCCTTATCATTCATGGGTGATTTCAGCCGGTTTGGTCACTTGGAAGACCTGAAAGATCCTGAAAGCAAATAGAGTTGCTGGCAAAGCCCTACAGCCAGGCCCTTGTCCCCAAATAGCGCCACATCAACGCAGGCATCGTTTGGGTGTGGAGTCCAAGGATCAAAGACATCACTTCATGATACTTCATGATACTTATCGGCCATTCAAAAGGACTGGTGGAAGCTGCCCCCAAAAAGGTGCCATCCATTTCTGCTGGAGCCCCATCATGTGGATCCCTTTCTTCATTTTTCTGCCAACTTTGAAGCAGCTTCTCTACCTCATGAACCTCCACAACCAGAGTGGCCATCAAAACCCAAAGATGAGCCACCCTCAGTAGGCCAACAGATCCATTTGAACGAGCCCAGGCTGGGATCTCTTCCTCTTGGCACCTATCTTCTTTGTTATTGTGCTCCTGGAACCTCTGGCACCGTTGGGGGCCCAGTCTTCCTCCCCAAGCATCAATTCCCAATTCCGATGCTGGTGGAGGAACTCGCACTGTGCTTTGATTCAGCATAGATACCCTTTATATTTTTGAAAGATCCCTTTAGGACATTGAGTTCAACAACCCAACAAGCATGATGGTGCAACCCGAAAGGAGTTTCAGTATCATTTTAACCTCAAATCAAGACACTGGATCTGAGCAAAGCCAACAGGACTTAACATTATAACTGTCCAACGGTGAACTGCCACTGGAAACTTGTTGCCGTCTGCATGGCAACCACGACTGAGGCGCCCATCAGTTGCACTTCCTCTCAGGCCTTCCTGTGGGTTTAGCTTGCCTTGCCAGCCAGCTCGGACCCAACTACAGCGACTGCGCTTGTTGTTAATACGGGCACCTGCCCCAACACTATGCTTATTTCATCTATTTTCATCTGATTTCAGATCGGTGATATTTGGTGATGGGTGTGAATTTCGGCTCAGAATTTGAATAGCTACAGGCTATCGCAATTGCCTCGTGCTGCGCCAGGATTTGGATATGCAGGCGGGGCAACTTCGTGTTCGTGGTGTGGACGGTGGACAGCTCTTTGAGTGTGCGGAGAATACGCCGTGCCCTGGCCTGGCTGAGCATGTCGGAAGTCAGAACTGGGCTTGGGTCATGGAGGCCGTTGATGACTGGAAATCCGATCAACATGGGTGGGAGCTACCTTCATGGGGGTTCTGACGGGAAGGGTCTAAATTATCATAAATTATCATTATATATCATTATAAATTACTGTATATCAAATTAATTCAAATTTTATCATTAATGATCAGGAAATAGATGAAATATGATGAGATAGATTCTGTATATTTCTACACTAGTAGCCACTTTCTTCGCCAAGGTGCCCCTTCACTGTGACGGGATTTGACCTCTCGACAACAGATATGGTGATGGCAACTTGGCAGCTGGGTGTGGCTGCAGCTGCGAATCCTGTCATAGATCACCCTTAGGGTTTCATCAAAAAGTTTAAAAAGGCATCAAGATCATGGGAAAAATCATTGGGTCACCGGTTTTTAGACAACACAACCCGGCAACTTTCATCAGAGTTTCGATGCTGCAAGTGCATCCAGCATCATCCAGTTTTCATTCCACGATGATCATCTTGAGGCGGTCCCTCTCAGTGGACAGTGCGGAGTCACCGATGGCAACTTTGCGGTGGGGATGGGATTTGTGGGTAGCTGGAGGAGATTTTTGTGGGGGCCTCTCAAAACGCAGTCATTGAATTTGGATCTTGTTTGGATCAAGAACATGTTCAGTCCCTTTCATCCATTTTCATCCATTTTCATGCATTTTCATCCATTTTTCATCCGTCGTTTCTCTGGATATTAGGCAAGGTCCGGACAGGCTACCCTCACAGCCACGTCCATTGCCGATGCGGACAGGTGGGCGCCTTCAACCCCAACTCACGCAGCCGGGCCAGCGTTCGGGTGCCTGTTGTGGTATCCTGTGGTGCAACTGACAATTTTTCACCGTTGATGTCGTCGTGTCACGTTGTTTCAGCTGTTGAATGTTAAAAATAAAAATGGTCAGTTAATATCCAGTTTGACAAAATGATGATGGCTTGAGGTTATTTGAGGTTTTTCATCCTGTTGATGTTGGAGGGTTTTGTTCATCCAGAACAGCAACTGACAATTGTTGATGATTTAAAGAAACCAACTCACCACAACAATTGGTTTCATCTATTTTCATCCATTTTCATTTTGTATCATGCTGTTTCATCATGCTTTTGCAAACGAATCGCTCAGGTCAACGTGGGCAGCGGCACTAGCAGAGAATTTGGGTATGATTCGGCTGGGGCGCCTGGTGAAAGGAAGCGGTTCTGTAGCCGCTGTAGGCATTCCCTGAAGCTCTGCAGATCTCTGCAGTTTTGATCCTGTGCCGTTGTCAACGCATGCCCCTCCACTTGTCAAGTGACATTTGGAAGAAGATGAAATGATATGAAATTGCTACTCTTATTTTGTGGTTTATTTTCTTCAGCTAAGATAAACCCGTCGAATTTATTTTCAATCACCTCACACCTTTGACGATTGGGATGGGCCCAGTTGGTCGTTTGTTCGATTCAGATTACGGCGCCAGAGCGCTACAAGATCTGCTACTGCGTGTGGGGATGCCCGAGTCCATGGGATAGGCCAGAGATTTACCTGTCTGGATACCAAAGCTGTGGCTTCCAGGAAGAAAGTGCAAGAGACACCTCACCACAGGTCGTCTTTCAGTATCCTCTGTTTATTCTCCCCTTGCCAGGTTGATCAATGTTGACTAGCTGCAGTGTCCACCAAGGTTTGCTGAGTGTGTCAATGCGTCGCACTTTACAGAAGAGGTGCATGTAGTGTGATATTTTTTCCGGGGTCGGATTGGGGACTACAAAGTTTCTGGCAGTAGTTCTCACTTTGGATATTATTTCAGTTTTTCAGTCTTGACCTTGATTTGTGGTTTATCAAAGCCAGCAGCTTCATGCTGAATGGGTAGACTGGGCAGCTCAACTGCATCGCTGTTTGATGCTCATCGTTTGCATCCAGACAGAAGATGCATGCCCTCTTCAATCAAACACTTTTGTCTTCTTCGTACCAATGTTTTATACTGTCTTATACTGTTTGAATGGGTCAAATCCGAAATCTGTTTTGGTTGAACATGACATTGAGCTCATTCCTTGAACGTTCCTTGTTTTCGCAGCTGCATCGAAGGTCGGCACTTTGGTGGTGAAGGGCATTCAGCGGAGCAGATTCGCACTTTCTTGCCTCCTCGGCAGGGTACCCCATCCGGCCCCAGATTCATCATGCTTCATAGCCAAAAATGGGACGTTCCCCCATCTCCCAGAAGAGCTTTGGTATACATCTAATCTCAGCAACCAAGACTCGCACTCTTTTGCGATAAAATCAATAGGTCTTGCAGTAGAAGCACAATGCAGTATGTCCTCCCGAGGGGGTAGTAATGCTTGTAGAACACACTGAAGCAGCTGAGCTTTGACAGGCTGGTGTTGTCCCTGGCTACTGTATCATTTGCAAGGACGCTCCATCCGAAATCCATCATTTCATTTTCAGCCTATAAAGTCCATTCATATTAACATCGTTCCATATGAATCATATCTATATTCTAGGAGCGCAAACGTGCTGAGTTTGGGATGATTTGAGGACTTTTTTTTCGGAGTTCTCCCCGGTTCCCCCATCCCTTGCCATACCCTTGACAGTCTTCCAAGGCGAGCGCTGCAACGTGGCTTTCAATGGCTCTGGCTTTGAGATCAGCACGGATAGCTTGAAGTTGTGAGGGACACCCAGCGGATGCTGAGAATTCAGCCAGTTCTTTTGAGGTCATTCACTGCAGAATGAAACATATACATACACATATGAATCGTATGAATGATTGGAGCATTCCGCTTTGAAGTCTTTACCTTGGTTGCTTTGACTCCATGGTTTGAGTTTTTTTTGCTTGTCTCTAATTGCATACACCTTTCATTCCGGCTGTGGCTGCCAGAAATAATCACAAATCTATCACTCTGCCAGACAGCTATTGATCGCATGAGTCAGAATCGGAACACGCCTGCAGAATCCTGCCGATTCACGCACAATCCAGGCAAACTTGGCATGATATAATATAATATAATATAATTTAGTTTATTATAATATAATAAGATAATTTAATATAATATGATATAATTTAATATAATATGATATGATTTAATATGATATAATATAATATGCTATACATATAATATAAGACATGTCCACTACGTTTATGTTGTAACTTCCATCTTGGCACTGATACAATTCTTCGCCTTTGGACTCCAAGGATCCCTTCTGGTATACCTTGTGGTGGTGTGGTCCTGCGAGCCGGAGACCCCAGGAGACCCCAGGAGACCCCAGGAGACCCCGGGGAGATCTCGGGCGGCGCGGCGGAGCTGAGTGCCGAGATGTGCCATGCCCTGATCGCCACTGAGATGGCCGGAGATGGTAGCAACAGCACGCAGCCGTTCTTAGGCGTGGCGAACTTGACCATACTTGACCCATGGGTTGTTCCAGCTGCAGAATGGAGCAGATATCATGGACCGAGTTGAAGGAAAACTAGCCAAGAATTTCATACAGTGTCATACAGCTATGATCTTCCCTTCCTAGCACTCTGGCAGATTCTTGATGATCTTGATGGTTTCAATGTTGCCCTTGAAGTGGCAAGAACTTTGGAAGGCTTTTATGACGTGGGCACAATGATCTACAATGGCCGCAACTACTACAAGCAGCGGGGTGGGAGTTGGGGGCACTCAGATAGTGACATCAGTGGCGTCAGTGCATACATACTTGTCGACATGATTTGCACGATTCCACACGCGAACTTGTTGTGATTTGATTTGTTTCCTGTGCTACCTTTGACTCTTAAGCATCACGGGGTATGAAACTATGGGGGTTGAGAATTTTCACCAACCCGTATATTTTTTCAAAAACTATTTTTCATATAGCTATCATTTTCTATCTAAGATATAGTAATATAGTGTCTATAATATATACATATATACATAATCATATATATATACAATATACATATACATACACATTTTATAGTAATAATACACATATATATATACACATTTTATCATCATATATATATAGAGGAATATATATAAGAATATATATAGATAATATATTCCCCCATTGAAATTCCAGGTGCCTGGCAGTGATCCTTGGCTCCAGCCATGGCTTCGGGGCGCCATGGATTCCATGGATGCCATGGATGTCTTGGCGGCGGTGCCTACACCTGGCGGCCACGGGGCTGCTGATTTGGTTGACCTTGGGAGGCCCCTGGCTGTGGATGTTTTTTGGTGATTTCTAAGAGGTAAATTGTGATAAATCAGCTAGGAAAGTGGGCCATTTTCAAGAAACAGCTATGTTAAATAACCAGAGTGTATCTTTAGATTTAGATATGCATACGGACTTTGATTGGTATGGATTGGATGCAGATTGGATTGGATATGGACATTGATTTGAGCTCTGAATGGATAAGGGTTGGCCCATAACATGCCCTCACAGATGTTGAAACATCCAGACATTATTTTCAACTTCTTTTCAAGATGGTGTAGAGTTGGAACCTGGGGCACTATTGTTGTTAGCAGCTGAGTCCGTCCAGCGGCTCAGGTGTGAAGCGTCGGAATTTGAGCACCTGCCCTGGCTGTGAAGGGGTGAAGGCACTGATTTCCCACCTTTCACAGCAGTATCATTGGAATAACTTGATGTCATTCGATATCATTGAAATCATTAGATATCATTAGATATCCTTGGATATACACATACACACAATTCTTGGTATCGGATTTGCCGTGGAAGTTTGACCTCATGGGCCTTGCCCTCTGTTGAGGAACTAGCCAGCATCGCCCGAGAGAAGCCAACCAGACTTTCAGCTGCGGAAGCACTAGAGTGTCTACAGAGGATTCAATGGGTCTTGAGGGTTTGAAGATCACCTGTTAATGCACGTAGACTGGACTATTTTTTAATGTATCATGCAGCAATGTAGACCCGCCTTCGTGATCGTAACCACTTGCAATCAGATAAAGGATTATGACAACTATATATAGTTATCATAGCTATAGTAAGATTATCATAGATGATCGTAGCTATAGTAAGTTTGGAAGTTGGCAAATTGGATGAAGTATTGAAGTACCATTTTATGTACACTACTTGCCCACAGGACCGAGCCGCCATGGCTCTATGCATTTGGTGATTCCTTGTCACGGGGTGTCACTTGGCCCTGGAAAGGAATGATGGCAACTTCAGTTCCTCATGGTTGATTTCTGGTCATCATTTTCCACCATTTTCATAAAGATTTTGGATGTTCAGTGTCTAGTACTTGCCGTATAAACTTCATTGTTTTTTTTCCCGAGAGCGTCTGAGCGCAGGGTTCTTCCAATAGTGGGGGTCTGTATCTTATCTTCTCATCTTCACATCTTCTCATCTTCACATCTGTATCTCATCTTCTCATCTTCACATCTGCTC
>Ga0126342_10003187_pt1 | contig 26816 bp, 20 predicted proteins | sample Cyp1metagenome_FD_92528 | JGI IMG/M metagenome (GOLD analysis project Ga0126342, IMG submission 92528) | Coral microbial communities from Lord Howe Island, Old Settlement Bay, Australia - Cyphastrea 1 metagenome | ecosystem: Host-associated > Invertebrates > Cnidaria > Coral ...
GGTCGGCCAACGGTGCACGGCCAGGAACACGGTCGGCCGTCCAACCGGGTCGGCGAACCGTGCACGGCCAGGAACACGGTCAGCCGGCCAACTGGGCCGGCCAACCGTGCACGGCCAGGAACACGGTCAGCCGGCCAACCGGGTCGGCCAACCGTGTACGGCCAGGAACACGGTCAGCTGGGCGCACGGTCAGCACGGTCAGCCGTGACCACGGTTGACCGTGCACGGCTGGCCGTGATGCACGGTCACGGCCAGATCAACTTCTCACCGCCCTTCTCGGAATTCCCATTGATATTACCCATATCGCCCATATCACCCACAATCTCCATTGTGGGGATGCTGTTTGAAAAAATCTCCAAAGCACATCGGCGCTTTGCCACGACCACCCCAGCGTTAAGAAAGACGAGCCGCTGCAGTGTCGAGCTGCGAACCTGAAAAACAAGAAGATCGAGGGGTGTGTTAGGGAAACCTTTGAAAACCTGATATAATGCGCATACCATGGGTAGTATATAATTTGTACTACAAAAACATACATAAATATACACAAATGTACATAAATAACCAACTTGATCTGAGATATGGGTGTGTCTGAAAATGCGCCCAATAAGGCCATTTAATAGGCATAATATATTATAATATGAGATAGCGATGGTTAACCAATGGATTTCATGGGAAAATGGTCATCAAGCAAAGCTGGTCATCTGAAAAAAGCATATTTGAATCATTCTTTGCAGATGGTTTACAGATTTGATGGTTGAAGCATCGTTTACAAATGAATCATTGAGTTCTCCATTGTTTACAAGTGATCCATCTTCCGTGGCCAGCATCTCGATGGTATGTTTAAATCCCCACCTGATGGGACAGCTTCCTATCTCTAAGCAGTGTTCAGTACATGTCATCTGGGTAAGAGAAGTCGCTGGAAATGGCTGGTAGTTCACACTCCAAGTGATATGTGGGTGGCTTTCCTTGGATCTCTTGTATTCCAATTGGTGAACAAAGCTGCTGAACCTTTAGCACCCCAAGCTTGCTGGCTCTTCAACAGCAAACATGTCCCACATGCCAAACCCATACAGTAATGAACAGTTGTAAGTCTGGATTCTTCACTCCTACACTCAGTGTACCCTTGTACTACCATGTTTTGTACCTTCCCTAATCGAACTGAATGGATCATGAGTTGCAAATGGTGTTGAGTACCGGACAAGAGGGCTGGAATAGCTGGAGGTGGTAATTCTATGGCCCAAAACAGACATGTAAGATGTGAACTAGAATATGGGCCATATGTGATGAGAAAAAAAACTATGTGAACATCTTGGTATCGTTGCTTTGAGAAAAAAAAAAACTTACTACTAGTACAACCCCGTACAACCCCGTGATATTCCCATGATATTCCCATAAAAATTCGTGGCTTTATACCCCAACCCCAGTCATCAGCCGTCCCTCTGCAGCCAGCCTGGCCCGGCCATTTTTCCCTTGCCATTGGATTCACCCGCACCTGATGAAATGCGACCCCAGACAGAAAAAGATTAGATGCCTTGTACCAAGCCCAAAAATATCAATGAAATGAATGAAATACATGATTTCAGGATTGGTTAGTATCATGTTTTAAAATCATGTAAAACCAATCTTGAAATCGTGGCAAAGTTCAGAGAAGTACTCTGAACTATCTTTTTGGGGCTGGGGTTGCTACAGTTGGTGGTGCATCCCAGTTGCTGGTGATGTAAATATACAACTTACCTGGAGATGCACATCCAAATAATTCAACGAGTCAAACCCAGCGTCCGCATGAGCATCATCGCTATAGCCAAAAGATGATTTATTCAGCATAGATCTTCATATTGAAGTTGTTTAAACCCCAATAATCTTGGTAAAGCAATAATAAACCACCCCCTAAATCACCATAAATGGGTGGTATAAACCATCAATATATGGTTGGTTTATGATTGCTTTTTCAACATGACCCAAAGTCAATTTACCCAGATACGGATGGGTATGGCTCAACAATGGGATACCAATATCGGTTTGGAACCTCGCGTTCCCCGTGAAAGTTTCCATTTTGGGGGATATGTATTCCTATGAATTTAGGGATTCCTTATAATGGGTCTGGTTGGTGGTTGAGCCCTACCCTGAAAAATGATGGAGTGAAAGTCAGTTGGGATTATATATTATTCCCAATATGATGGAAAGTCATAAAATTCATGTTCCAAACCAGCTATAGATATCCCCTGGCTGAGTTCAGAAAATCCCTAAAGAACCAACAGGGCTACTCAGATGGACCTGAATCAACTGGTCCAAAAATGTGGGTATATTGATATACCTATGGATTGATGACCATCCCCAAAAAACTGGGTATACAAACCAACTCTTGACGTATCTTTTCATACATGTTTACTGGCTTTTCAAGGATTGTCATTGTGTTATGTATAAGTATTCCATGTATTTCCATGTTTATCCCGTATAGTAGATCCACATGATAGTTGGTTAGTTGGTTCCCCCAACTTTTGGGTTATCCTAATTATAGGAATCCCCATTGAAATTCACCGGAATCATCCAAAATCCCATGGATTCATCGAGCAAAAATTCCTATCTTCGATGCTTAAAATCCATATTTTAATGGTAAAACATCGTAAAACCTCGATTTTTCACGATGAAATCCCAGGTTTTTAATGGTTTTTATGGTTAAATCCTTCATCCGCCATATTTGATGGCTACAGCCGGGGCACTCAAGGCCACCCTCAGCAATCGAAAGACGCCCGGTGCCGGGGGTCCAGCACCGGCACTGCGGCAAGACCTGGGGGTGGCAGGTGGGTCAACTGGTTTTTTCTTGATGGTTGACTAATGTTAACTATAGATAGTTGATGGTCAATGTGTTGATCATGCTTAATCATCAATAGTCTGTCAATAGTGGTGATTTTTTTAGTGGTGAAATTACTGGTCAATAGTCGGGGACGATGATTGTTGATAAATGGATCATACCCTCTGGTAAACATTTACATAACTATCGAAAATCACCGTTGTTCATGGGAAAATCCACTATAAATGATATAAATGGGCCATTTTCAATAGCTTTTTGTATGTTTACCGGAGGGGAATGGTTAAGATTCACCCTTATAAACGTGGTTCTTGCTGATTTAGATGCGCCCAGGGTGACCTGGCTCCGAGGTTGAATCCTCACGATTTTTTTAGGGAAAATCTGTGGTTTTTCACCATCAAAAATGGGGATTTAACATGATTTAACATGATTTAACCATCATAAAATTGGAATTTCATCAACGAAAAACATGGATTTCATGGATTTGATGGATCAATTTTTCTTGGGTTTAGGGGGAAGTGTTGACCGGAACCTGGCTGATGTTTACCTCCAAATTGGAGGTTCCGCTTTTTGACTTTCCCGTCAATTCTGGGAAAGGGGGACATTGCGTACAAAAAAAGTTGGTTCGGAATTGTGCGGTCAAGAATGGTGAATTTGTCGAGGAAAAAATTGGACATGTTAGCTACAAGATATCCAGATTTTACTGGCCAATATTGTATCCAAAAGGACAATGATGTTACCTGTAAAAATGGAGAGGTTAGGAAACTGGTGGATGTGATCAGAGTTTACCGGTGAAAACGAAGGTTTCATTTCACCAACCGGCAACGGGACAGGAGGATTTGACATGATTTGACCCGAATGATGGCCGTGGAAAGTGACACTATATAAAGGGTATGCGGTATGGTTACAAACCGAGAAAGTTTGTGATGTGAAATCAAAGATTGGCTGGGACAAGACTGAAAACAAGCATCATTTGATACTTAAGTTCTCTGGGAAAAATGCCAATTGGAGGATGCTTAAGGTGGGGTACGGAGGACAATCTGAAATGGCAGTTTCAATTTCCTACCAGCTCAGCTCGCAGTTGTGCCAAAAGGAATGATCTTCCAAAATCATTCTTTGGGGTTCATGTTCACATAGCAAAAAACTTTCTCAACCAATGGGCCCTTGATTTCTCAAGGGATAAAGAACGGTGGTATTTTCCTGTGCCATCTAATTAGTTCCCTCCCAGCTTCTGGATCTCCAAAATATCCGGGACCGTTGTAGCTCATTCTAGCCATCTAAACCATCTAAACCGGCATTAGAGTCATTCCTACTTCCTGTGACCTCGTGGTCAGCTCGATACAAGTCATCATAGCTGGGTGTTTGCGAGAATTGGGATGCCTCATTTCACCCGTTGTGGCCCTTGGTTTCCCGGTAGAAACCATACCCAGTAGAGGTTTATGAAATTAGCAATGCGATGATGTAAAACGACCCGCAGTCATGACTGGTTGATAGGATGTCTATGGATACATATATATATATGGCATTGGATTTACCACATTCAAATACCCTCTGGTAAACTAACATAGCTATGGAAAATCACCATTTTTAATGGGAAAACTCACTATTTCTATGGCCATTTTCCAGTTCGCTTTTTGTATGTTTACCAGGCCGGGTACATTCAATATGATCAATCCTTGGGATTTAAAAAAATGGGGGTCCATGACTTGTCCAAACTTCAAGGCCCAACTACCCTCTGGTTATGTCAAAATAGCTATTGAAAATGGCCATTTAATAGTTGATTTACCCACTAAAAATGGATAAAAATGGTGATTTTCAACAGCTATGTTAGTTTACCAGAGGGTACAGCTTTCGGCTTTTGACCACAGCACACCTGGTCTTTTCCCCCCTTCACCAGCTCCTTTGGCCAGCACTGGGGCACCGGATCTCTGCGGTGCGACGCGACGATTTGTTTTTTCGGTCAAACACAGCGCTCTCGTTTGAGGCGACGCTCTGACTGACTTGTCGCGTGAATTCTGTGCTTCTCCGGGATGATCATCTCTGAACTTCATCTGGTTTTTTGTTGGTAGTTAACTAATGTTAACTATAGATAGTTGATGGTCAATGTGTTGATCATGCTTAATCATCAATCGTCTGTCAATAGTGGTTAACTATAGATACTAATCTGGTTGGTGGTTGAGCCCTACCCCTCTGAAAAATGATGGAGTGAGTTCGTCAGTTGGGATGATATATTATTCCCAATATGATGGGAAAGTCATAAAAATCATGTTCCAAACCACCAACCAGTCATGAGTTCCCTTGTTTGACAGTTCCACTTCCTGCCAAAAATTCCTCCAAGATCATCCCAGCACCAACTTTGCACCGTCTACTACATTCAGAATTATTGGATACGATTGGTTCTACTGCCCAAAATCAAATTTATGCAATCTTGTAAAAGAATCTTGGGAATCTTGGGGATGTGATTTTGGGATATCTTTAGGTTTTTCATCGCTCTTGCGCTATCCCAAAATCTTGAGAAACCACCATGTCTGTGGACAGTTATCAGCCTGCAAAATCCAAGGCTTTTTCTGACCTGGCCACCAGCGGTGCATGCTGCATGTTGATGAACGGAGATCTCAATGGATTGATTTTCTTGGGACATGTTACAGGAAACCATGGTTTTTCCCCTCCAGTAGTCTAACCTGACAATGGAAAATCCTTTATAGAGATCATTAGCCCGTATCTTCCTGTCAAAAGGTGAGAATGTCCATTGCCATGCTGAATTATTAAAGGGTACCCCTAAACGCAGGGGTGTCCTGTTTCTCTTGTCCCTTCAAGCAATTCTAGGAAGACTGCTTGGCTTGAGTGTACTTTCTCAGGATCAGAAGAGGTGCCTTCAAGTTATCGGAAGCAGAAACTGATAACTTGCCATGGGAGATATATCTTGGTTAACTATGTTTTATAGGGGGTATAACATGGTATAACTATAGTTTTCATGGGAGATGATGGGAGAATGATGATGACCCGGCCCGGTGTCATCAGACATGGTCGGCGGGAAAATCCACCATTGATTGCCCTCCCGTCTCGATGGTAGCCGGTATGAGTAGCCCCTTTTATTTGGACTGTCCCGTGAATGATAACAACGGTGCCATTTTTACATCCAGATGAATGGTATACTGTACAGTATACCGTTCATAATGTCAATTATACCTTCAAATGTCTACTTAAAAGTATGTATATAATATTGAACATTATTCCATCTATAGTCATCCTGGAGTAGATGGAATATCGAATTGTCAAACCTCTCTCACTAAAATGGGAAGATTTTTGAAACATCCATGTTCTATCTAATGTTAGTGAAACAATAGTAAACCATCCCATTTTTTTCATAAATGGGGGTGGTAAAACCATGAAAGTATGGGTGATTTACTATGTTACTCGAGGATGATGATATTAATCTACCATATTGATAATTACATGTACCATGGGCCACCAGTTAAATCATAAATACAGGAATTGGTCATACGAGTCATAATGAATGCCAAAAAAAATACCTCTTCGAATTTCCGTATACCATCTGGTAAACATACAAAAAACTATGGAACATCAACATGTTTAAGTTAGGTAAATCAACAAACTCAATGGAAACTTTCAACAGTTACTTGCAAACGTTTACATATGGAAAATCACCAGATTTATATATGTTCGGTAAATCAACCATAAATGAACCATTTTCAATAGCAAACTGTAACAAATTACCAGAGGGTATAGATCATTCTATACATTATATCCCATGATATGTCTCATTAAAACCTCCATTGAAAATCATTTATAGTGGATTTCCCATAATCTAATAGTTAACTTAGCTTATAGCTAAATTAGCTTATAACTCCAATAACTAGGGTTTATCATTCTATAGTTCATGGTTGTTATAAATTATACCCTCTGGTAAACTAACATAACTATGGAAAATCACTATCTTTAATGGGAAAACTCACTATAAATGGCCATTTTCAATAGCGTTTTGTATGTTTACCAGAGGGTAAACCAACTGTTTACCAATGGCTATAGGCTCCCATCACCCCAAAACAAAAACGGGCCTCACGCGAGGTCGACCACGCTGCTTTTCGACTGATCCTGGGAGGAAACAACCCAGGTCCCACGTGCAACGGCAGGGGCTCAAATTCATCCACTCAAAGCTGAAAGAATGTCATGATTGTAGCATGCTTATGGAATTTTAGGACTTATTATCCTGATTAATATGAATTATAATCAGAATTATTGGATTTAATGGAGTTGCCATAGGAATTATAGCATTATTATGCCAAATTAGAGGCATTGGTTAAGGAACTATTACCAGATAATACAATAAGAATGCCATTATTATATACTATATGCTATAGGAATGGAATTACTATTTAAAAAAAAAACACATAATGTAACAGTAATTAATTACGATAGCATAATCCCACAATCCCATAATTCCATAGTACAAACTGAAATTGCCTATAGTAAGCATATACAATAATGTTTAATCAGCTAAATTGCTATAGGCTATAGGCTATAGCCATCATTTACTATGCATGGCTATGCTGCAATTGGAATCCTGAAATCGGGCCAATTACGATAATTCACATGCTGGAACATGGCTACCCCCGATCCTACACTGATTCCTTTTGGTTTTCGGTTGTGAAGTCGTTATGAGGTCACCATCATTTCAATGGCCATGCAACAGGTAGCGATTGATGGGAGGTACCGATTCCATATATTTTTAGATATTTTTAGCCTGTGTAAGGGCCATGTAAAAATTAGGATGTGCCCCAAAAATGTGGTTTTATATGGTACTAACGTACCTCCATTTTTGGGGTGCTGAAATTCCCATTGATAATCTTCTGTGAAATGGAGACTACTGTATTTGGTATGAGTCAGCTTGGTATGGGTCAAAATTTAAGACCTGTGATGTCACACGTGCGCTGGTCGTTGTTTGTAGTAACTACATCAACAATGCGAATTTGGGTTGCCAACTGTATGACCCGAAATCCATATGTGCCATGGTCAAAACATGGTCATTCATATCCATACAGTGCATAAAAGGCATCCAAACAGAATGGCCAAAACGAACTGTGTTTTTAGGGTTTCATAACCATCCCCAAAAAAAAACCTTAGTCAGACATCTATTAATCATTTAGGTACAGTCTAATTATATATAGGTACAGTATATATGTAGCACTCCTGTATTGATAATAATCCATCTTTTCACTATGGCCCCTTGTCAGACATCTTCTCCAAAGGTGCCCATGAAGACGCTCAAGTGATAAAAGAGTCTCTACGGCTTTTTTATCCCCACTTGTTGTGGAATTGTTTACCCATTCACCAAATAGACCAGAACAAATGAGGACTTAGAAAATGGATGAAAATGGTGCAATTCCACCAGCAAACATTTAATCAGCAAGAATTGTGAGGATTCCACCAAATCTACCCAGTTCCTTCGACTTTTCCGCGGATTTAAATCATTATACATATGTATATTGTACATATAATATAATCATATATATATAATATAATGGATTAATGGATTGGATTGAGGGAAGATCGAAACCAGAAACCATGCTAATTTTACCATTCAATATTTGGTGGGTTCAACTTTTTTCGCTGTCCCTGGAAAACCAGGATTCCCAGAATTTAAATCTTTAGATTCCATAAAGATTTGTCAATTATTCCCCAGTCCCATAGGGGCTGCAGTTCCAGTTCTAAGTGGGTACCCTCTGGTACACGTTAACAAAAACTATGGAAAATCACCATTTTTACTGGGAAAATCCACTATAAATGGCCATTTTCAATAGCAAACTGTTAGTTTACCAGAGTGTATATCATCATCGTTTTTTGGGGGGCCCTTTTTTCCCGACTTAAGAATTGAACCAACTAAAATGGTGAGATTTTATGGGATATTGTGGAATATATAACCAACAAATAGGATATGACGGTAGAATGGTGATCACAAAATAGGATAAGGTTATTTTGGGATAATTCCCCTTATTAACCATGATTCCAGTGAGGTTGCAGTGAGGTTGCAGTGAGGTTGCAGTGAGGTTGTTATAATTTACCCAGATGTATATATATATGATATATGTATGTATATATATATATATGATATATGTATGTATATATATGATATGTATGCATATATATATGATATATGTATATGTATATATATATATGGGTATATCCGAATCCAATATAAAATAGTTGTACAGTAAGTATATGTATATCCGTTATTAGCTGGATCAACAAGCAACTAATCCAGCCAAGAAACGCTTGTTTTCATGTCATCCACGTTGAAGGTGCCATCCGTCCCTTGACTTGGTACCTGCACCTCACAGATTGACATGAACAACATGAACTAGAAATGGATGAAATTTAGGCAACAAAATTGGGGATGCAACCATGCCAGATGGTGATTTCACCAAGGAAAAGTTAGATTCACTGATTTGTATCTGAAAATGGATGGTTTAACTAATAAAAATGCATACAGAATGGGATATAATTGGGATATAACGAGCAATACATCATATGTGGTATGTATGAAAATGCGGGATACTCCAGAATTGTTATTTTAATTAGAAAAATGATGATCGACTGTTGGATTTTGGCGTAACCCATGTTCAGACAAACCCAAATCACATCCATGTGACAATATAGATCTAGATGATCTAAGCTAAAAAAATCAGATGCACCAGATTTGAGGATTGCCTTTTTCAAAGGTCCCGGTTCTTCCTTTTTCACCCATGATATGGATTGATATGGTGGTTTCAAGCCATAAAACTACCAGATTACCATTCTGGGGATTCAACGCCGGTCGAATTTTCATGACACCACCTGGAAATTAATGGTGCTTTCCCCAAACAACCATATGTTGTGTTGAAATGCTTTACTATCCTAAGGAAAGGAAACAACATGACTATGTATGGTTGGGGGTTCAGGCATGTATTCATACTTGGTAGGGCTGAAAATGAAAAATATATGCAAACCACCCCACCCGGATATAGCGAGATTACCATGGACTAAGCGTACTGTTGATGAAAAAAAAATGGACCAGTTGATATAGGTGGCAAACATCCCATTGTTCATAGGGTTTCAACCCCCTTTTGGTGGTGCAGGATTTCGCAGGTCCCACCTGGTTGACGCCCCTGTTCTCCGAGGCGACTGCCGCCACAGCCAACGCTTCGGGCGCTTCGGGCGCTTCGGGCCCTGCGCTGTCCTCGTGTCGGTGGACTGACTCCAACGCTGAAATGGCTCCAGCAACAAGAGTGGAAGTTTTAACACAAGCAAGAAGAGAGGACATGCAGAAATTTAAGCAGTGATAAGAAGTAACAACAACAATCATCATCATAATCACAGTGATTGATGATGATTGGTGATGGTTGATGATGATTGATGATAATTGATGATGGTTGATGATGATTGATGATGATTGATGATGGTTGATGATGATTAATGATGGTTGATGATGATTGATGGTGATTGATGAAGGCTGATGATGATTGATGATGATTGATGGTGATTGCTGATTGGTCTTTGATGATGATTGATGATGATTGATGGTGATTGGTGTAGTTGATGATCATGATGATGATTGATGGTGATTGATGATGATTGATGGTGATTGATGATGATTGATGGTGATTGATGATTGGTGATTGGTGATTGGTGATTGGTGATTGATGATGATGATGATGATGATGGTGAGACGACGGCGGCGACGGCGACGGCGACGGCGACGGCGATGATGGGAATTTGATACTATCATTGGACCAATTTGATCTTAACGACAAAAATGGGCATCTTAAAGCACCAGAAATGGGGGGGGCGATCTGATATACCATCTGTCATAACTTACCTTTTGGATCCTGTTGGCTGGAAAGGCGGATCAACCCCTCTACAAATATCACCCTCCAGGAGGAAATAATAGCAAATGATAGCAAATGGATGATTAACATCCAGCAATCAAATCAAAACCCAGAGAATCAAGTGCTATACTACTCCGGTACTTGCGGTGGTTCTTTTCCCGTTAGATGTATAATTTCGTGCATGTTTAACTTGGTTCTATGAGTATCGCTGTAGGTAATATCCCCATGTTTGATGCTCATAACCCCTGCATGCTGGCTGAATTATATAGTTACTGTACAACACATACTACACACATAGTTGACAAACCTGGACCCCTCCGATCTGAGGATGATTTCCTGTAAATTGTGGTCATTCAATGAGGTCCTTGAAATTTGCCCGGACACAGGGGGTCTCCGAAACGAAAGTGAATCACCATCAAAACAATAGGAAAGACGCTTTTCATATAACTGATCTATCTGTTTGCTTCTATAATTCGTTGATAGTTCGTTGATACTTGATTCTATATCACGAGTTATCCACGCACCGCCCTCGTCCAAGTTTCACTCTTGTTGGTTTGCACATCCAGCCGGAAGGTGCTGTCACTTCTCAGGGTCTGTCCCGTCACCTGCCGCAAAATCGCATGACAAAGGTGCCAGGTACAGGGCAAAAATGGGAGGGGTACCAAGCCAGATGTTTTATGATATATAACCGGTCTTATAATGATATATAACTAACTTAATCCTATGACTAGGGTTGTTTATTTATATATACATATCATGTTCAGTATTTGATGTTATTTCATGTTGTTTTAATCGTCTCATTTTAGGGGGGTCAATAATTTTGAGAACCACGTGGCCGGTAAAACAATCCCAAGTAAATCCAAAGCAAGGTTTGGATGTCACCTGCCCCTTTTAGGAAAAGCTGCAGTCTTGACCCATTCCCAAGCCGGCTGCCGAGTTTCTCATGGCAATTAGATCAATTAGATTGCCTGGCAATTGTAAAAATCCCCTTTCTTTGATGATATTGAAATTGAAAGCCCCCTACATCTTCAAGAGATTTTGCAGCTTGCCATGTTTGAAGAACCTCTGGCACCATGTCCGTGTAGGAGTCAGCGTCAGCATCCGCGCGAGGACTTGGCTCGTCCTCATCCGAAGGAATGGACATCAGAATCCAATCAGTTTTAATGCGGTGATTTAACAAGTTGAATGGGGATATAGTGGGAATATGTAGGAATACAATGGGATACTAACCAACAATCTGGACGCATCAATTTTCGTAGATATATTCAAGGATGGCTTGCCAGGATGTGTTCGTCCTTACATATATATATATACATCTGTGTGTGTGTGTCTGGCTCTAGTGGGGGATGTAAAGATTTTGGCTTGCCCATGGTGCAGCCATGGTCAGAAACTCTCAGCACTCAATCCTTTCAAAGGCCTTCAACTGTGAAGTTTTATCAGCAAGGCATGTGTTAAATTTATCTATCGCGGCAAAGTATTGCCACCTCAAATGATCTTGTGGCTATGGAACATCATGCCCAAAGCCCGGCTTGTTGCAGATAAAGGAATATATATAATGTGGTCAGATTTTTTGTCAGATTGTTGCCTCAATTGGGATATATTTATCTGGATACATGACGATAATTCACCAGCCTGAATCAAGGCCACTGTTCACTTCACAAATGGGGGGCCTGCCCCATAAACCCATTAAAGCTGCACTAACCCCGTTATATAAATCACAAGCAAACCCCTATTAAATCACCAATAAACACCCAATAAATCGCCAGTAAACCCCCATTAAATCAGCAGGAAAACACCAGTAACCCCCCATTAAATCACCAGTCAACCCCCATCAAACCCCATAGGGGAGTTGTCACTATCACCATTGCACACGATCGATGCTGATCGAGCATCGCTAGCATAGACGCGACTTGTCCCTGCTTTCGAAAGCGATCGCCTGCAAAGCGAAAATCTTTGCGACAACTGCTTGACATAGTCCTTCAGAAACAAGCGTTTTTCAATGGGACAACAACGTAGGGATATGTGATGAGATATATATAACTAGCCAACTTGATATTATATCTGGGTGTGTCTGAAAATGAAAATGAGGCATACGCCCAAAATTCATGATAAACCACTAGGTTTTGGGGTACCCTATTTTCCGACAAACCCACATGTGGCTTGTTGATGCTTGCACATCTCAAGTGAGCCCCCGCCCAGCCAAATTATTCAACCTCCTAAACTATTGACATCCAAACATGTTTCGGACTTGTCCTTAAACTGTGGATCATGGATCGTAGTATATTGGTAGTCATCCATTATAGTATAATGTGGGTAAAACAATAATAAACCACTCGTTTGGGAATGGTGTCAATCCCACCTACAAAAAACTGTGATTTGGGGGATGGTTTATGGCATTGTTTTTCCCACACTAACAAATATATTTATATCATTATATATATATATATAATCATATATATCATTATATGTATATATATAATATGCATATATGTATATACATAATTATATATATATAACATAAGGATGTGACAATGGATGAATCATTGCTTCAACCACGGCCCGGTGCCCGTTCGGAACGTCCGCCCCGTTAGACGCACCTTAAGCAAGGGCATAGATCTCCCTGCCGTCCTGGCCCACGATCTTTGAGATCAAGCCATCTACCAGCCTCAAAAAACATTGACCCTCTGGTAATGACTAACATAGCTATTGAAAATGACCATAGAAATAGTGGATTTTCCCATCAAAAATGGTGATTTTCCATAGTTATGTAAACGTTTACCAGAGGGGAAATTCTGCTCGTTTTGTTGGTGAATTCTTGGTTGACAACTCATGTCATAGCTGGAAAATCCCACCAAAAATGAATCGTTCGATGATTTTCCCAGCTAGAAACTCGAAAGCTGGGTATGGGTCAATACCTATAGATACCATTTTTAGTGGGATGAACATCCATAAATCCCAGCTATTTTGGGGTTCACTAGGTACCAGGGTTTTGACCCATCCCCAGCTCATTTTACAGATTTTGGGGGGACCCACTGCCATCTTTACCAGATGGTACCCTTGTTGGATCAAGAATGAGTTTGGAACTGTACTGGTTGGTGGTTGACCTACCTGAAAAATGATTGAGTTCGTCAGTTGGGATGATGACATTCCCAATATATGGAAAAAATAAAAATGTTCCAACCCACCAACCAGTGTAGGAAAAGTCTATGTCTCTGGGGGAATATGCGCAGCCAGAGTAGCAAACTTGGATGCGACTCCCGTGGAAGTATGTGGCAAGAACCAGTACAAGGTCATCGTCAATTCGTCAAAGCTGCCCCTATGGAACACAATTATCACTCATCAATGGGTTGAATGAAGTGACTAAAATTGACTCAAGGTAAAGTTTACGGGAGACCATGTGTTTGTTCAACCATCCAAATTGCTTTAGGCTGCGAATTTTCCGTGACCCCCGGTCAGCTCCAGTCCTGTAGGGCCCAAGATGATCAGCATTGGACAGAGGAAGGAGAAGGTCAAAAGTATTGAGACTGTGGAATTCGCGAACAAACTCCAGCCTGTGAGCACACGGAGGCTAAGTCAGGTGGGATTTTCCGGGCAACCACAATACCGGGATGCAGGATGCAGTGAAGAGTCAGGAGCTTGTATCCTAATGTATCCTAATGTGGGATGTCATATGCCTCCATTCACCAAACAAAAGTTTACCCTGATAGGCCCAATTGTCCATGGCGCAGTCCCAGACTTGCTCCAGCTGAGGCAACAGAGGATGACTGTGTCTGAAAATTGGCTATCTCATCCCGAATTCCACTGCTAGAATAATCATTTCCCTGGTTCGAATGGCCAAAAAATGCGGGTGCACCCTGTTTTCAGACACGCCCATGTTGGGGTTTCTTGAAATCCAGGATCGCCAAAACCATGGGTTTCAATACTAAAATAGTCCAATTTTGGGATGATTTGTGGTACCCCGGTGCCCCCCATTTTAGGAAACCTCCATGTCCTTCCCAGGCCTAGTTTCTGGAACAGCAGAATGCGGCAGGGCAGCAGAAAAGCGGTGCCCACGATGGTCGTGGATGCACCACCCAGGATGGAAGGTCCTGGAAGTGATGCCAAATAGCTGGAAAGTCTCTCATAGTCAAACATGGCTATGGATCAATACCTATACATACCATTCTTAGGGGGATGAACATCCATAAATCCCAGCTATTTTAATGTTCACCAGGGGGATAGGGTTTTGACCCATCCCCACATGGCTAGCTGGAAAATTCCTATGAAAAATGGAGGTTTGAATGGGAAGATCATCCATCATTGGGGATTTTCCATGTTTTTGTTTGATTGCCGGAGGGTACCACGCTGCAACTTTCATGTTCCACCAACCTGTAACAGACCAGTTCCTTAGTTCATCGATCCCATGTTTTTTCTAAAAAAATGTCGCACCTCACGTTGGATCCATCCCCATCCCAGGCCAAATCTGAGCAAGTTGCAATGAATTCTGGTTGGTGGTTGACCTAGCCCTCTGAAAAATATGAGTTCGTCAGTTGGGATGATTGTCCCAACTGAATCATGGAAAATAAAAAAATGTTCCAAACCACCAACCAGGAATCCTTTGAAACTTCAAACAGAACACACACCAGTCATATCTGACACACAGCGTTCAGTCAGCCACTGAGGTCAACCCCTAATTCCCTGGTTCTGGTTCTGCACTCATTGGCTTTAAGGGAAGATTTGGAGCCCATGATTTTGTACTACTAAGACTGGTTGGTAAACCCTGTGTGTTTCTTGTCCGTCATCCAATTCCTAAGGTTGATTACAGTATTATCTTCCCCATAACTGCAACATTGCCGTTTTGCTGTGTAAACCCCCAATTTTCAGACGAACCCATATCCATTCTTCATTGCTTATTCTTTATGGTTTAACTTGATCAAATCTCTATTTTGGTTGGGTAACGCACCTCAATATTCAACCAAACCCGTTTCATGCTGTCAGTTATATCCAATTATATCTCATATTCAGATTGTGATTGGTTTGACGCCCAATTTCATCCAATGTCGGTATCTTTGTGTTTGTGAAATCCCATGAAATCCCCCATGCCATCCCCATCCCCGCTCCTATGACCACCAGCGCCTGTCGTATCTTCTGCCTCGAGCTGTTGGATGGTGCCTCGTTGTAGGCGTGGGCCAGATGGAGACAGTAGTCCACGCTGAGCCCCACAAAGATCGTCGCTCCAATGGCTTCGGCCACACCAAACCTCGGTCCGCGACTGGAAGGGGATGCGGCGGGGATGAAGGGGATCGGGGATGCGTTTTTCTGGCTCTTTCATGAGATTTTTAAGGCACCAAACTAACTTAAATATATCGCTCATGAATGGGATGAACAATGGGGGGTGGGATAGTCATGGGCATTCCATGTGCACGATCATCAAACGGAAGACGTGGTCGTCCACGTGCCCCCAGTCACTTGGCTAAGTTGGGAGTAACCACCGCTAGAAGGCGGTGGAAAAAATAGGGATTTCACCAGTGAAAAGCTGGTTGGTGCCCCAAGTTGTTAACTAAGTTGCTTTGTTTCACGAGGTAAATGGATGGCTTATGATGGGTTGATCAAAATGTTGGTGCAACTCAACAAACTCCGCTGAGGCGCTCATAGCCCATGACATTGAGTAGGAATCCAGCGAGGATGCATACCACCAGCACGATGTTCAGGCAGACGTACAGTGCAATGATGGCATTTCTCGGCGGAAAGTCCGGTGGGGAGGTGGTCCAATCCCGGTCGCAGGTGGATTCACCAGCAGCTTTAGGTCTGAAAACTGGATCCCAAGCGCACATCCAAGCGAAATCGTTTAATATCTTAAATAAGTAGTGGGGTCATGACATCTAGGTTTCTAGACAGCTACATTGCCAATAAAAATTGTACTCATTCAACATTCTTACATCTAGTTGTTCTCTATCTCGACTGTTCACCAAGTTTTGTTCTGCAAAAAAATCGCCGTGTCTTTCCCGTTGGGGATCACTCGCGGATCAAAAAATCAGCCAGGCATCTGCGTGAAGAGTGCCACCGCCAGCAGAGACACGGTGATGGAGCCAGCAAAAGCCATCATGGTGGAGGAAACCACCTGTTGATCAGATCGATCTCGGGGCCCGGCCCATAGTGGGAAAGCCGGTGGTGGTTGACCGTTTCTTTCTTGGGGACCTTGAGGAAAGGAAAAAACGAAGATATGTTTGATGATGGTTTGAAGATGTTCTTTCTGATGAAGAATAGTTCAATATATATGTGTCTTTTTGCTGTTGATATGTTTTCCTTAAAAACCAAATTTGAAGATGCCGCCTACAAAGAAAAAGGTGGGTGTCCAACCGAAAATTGTGACTTACTGGAAAAAAATGATGATTTCACCTTACCCCACAAAAAAGGGACATTCCCCTGAAAGATGGGCGAGTTGATCAACAAAATCCAGCTGTTTTGGGGACTTGGAACCCCGGGATTTTCCGACCGGTTCAGAAAGTGACCATCCTGGTGATAAGGCCAAAATTCATATCATCGTTGGGACACCAATATTAGGGACAATCCAGTCAAAGTGGTGATGTTCCATAGTTTAATGGGATATTACCCTCCAATATGGAAAATATCATCGCTGTTTCAAATTGCAAACCAGTCGACTAAGTTTCGGCTAGTCAAGAAATGGGGATATATATATGTATATATATAGTGGGATTTCATGGGTGAATCACGGATCATCGGTCAGTGGATTTATATAGAATTTTTTTTGGGATGTAAACCAACAAAAAAACATAATTCTGGGCAAACATTAGGGTAAACTATTTCATAATTGTCTGACCTATAATAAGTTTCATTAAAAGTTTCGGCTATTTCATGGGATAGTCAATGATGTTCTCACCCCGATGATGACCATCAATCCAGTGACGGAGAACGACGTGAGGTCGTGATCAAATCTACCCAGATCAATGATACCATAACCCGTAGGATCCATGTATGGTATGTATATATATATATATGCTAACATCTTACCCATATAATCTACCCATATATATATATACATATATATATATATCCAATATAAAATAGTTATACAGTAAGTATATCCGTTATTAGCTGGATCAACAAGCAACTAATCCATGTTTAATATACACCCTCCGGTAATCATTGCCATGGCTAGCTGGAAAATCCACCATGTACTTCGATGGTTTTCCCATCAAGAAAGCCTAAAAATGTACTGAACGGGGGTTATTGCCACGTTTGATTGCCAGAGGGTATATAATTATATAATTATATCATATTATATCCCATAGGATCCATGTATGATATATATGCTAACATTGGGGGCATATTGATGGGATTCATGGCACACCATATATAGTATATAGCATACATGGATCCGTCATGGGTATGTATTAAATAATTTACCAACTAAAACGCACATCCAGGCAATATGTTGATATGTGCGCTTTCTAGCCAGAGAGTCTGATTTTGGTCCACTGACAGTCCCACGGCGACTTCGGCGACATAGCAAGCCCCACATGCTGTGTGTGAATCATGTTAACTCGGAGTTCTTTCGTGCAAGAAATCCTCAGTGTTTTTCTGCAAATCCAGCAATATGAGACATGGTTTTGTCTTGAAATTTTGTCTTGAAATCGAGGAGAAAACCACCTAAAAATAAGCCATGGTGTATCACCTTGTCCTATTAAAATAGCTGAACAATTGGGGCCAAAAAATAAACCTGTCTTGGACCAACCCCAAATCCATCCAAATCCACGATTCATGGCTTAAATCCGCTGTTTTTTCTAATGGTGAAATCCCCCCATTTTTCTGGGCCATTTCCTCCACGGATGGTGCAAAAAACTGTCGAAAAACCTTGCTCTCCATCTCCATCTGCATCCAAGTGCTGGAGACCATCAACATGACGCCCACCTGGACATAGTTCTGGGGATAAAAAATGGGGTTTCAAAAAATGGGATTTCATAGGGAAAATGGCCATTTATAATATGGTTTAATAGGGATATCAATATTATTAATGGGATATGAATCCGAGATAATGATGGTTACTGATGAATATCATTGATGACGATAAATCAGAATGTCTATGCTGCCATCATAAATCAGATTCGCCTAGGAAAATGATCTACACATAGGTTTTTTTTCCACATCTACCCTCTGGTAATTTAACGTAGCTATTGAAAATGGCCACAGAAATAGTGGATTTTCCCATAAAAAATGGTGGATCTTTCCATAGCTTTTTGTAAACCTTTACCAGGCCGGGTATGTTGGTTTTGTTTGGTTCGTATCTCTTGGTGAAGTTCCCAAAAATTAATTAGCTATTGAAGATGGCCCAGTCGAAATAGTGGATTTTCCCATCAAAAATGGTGGATCTTTCCATAGTTCCCCCAAAAAAAATTGTGGCTTATCCCATGACTGGGATGACCTAAGCTGGTAGAAAGCTAGGATCCAGGATCCTCCAGATGGATGTTTAACCCACTAAAGATGGATCATGTTAGACCCCATGAAAAATGAGAATTTGTTGATGGGTATACCCTCTGGTGAACTAACAGTTTGCAATTGAAGCCATGGCCCAGTCGAAAGAGTGGATGTTCCTATTAAAAATGGTGGATCTTTCCATTGCTAGGTTAGTTCACCAGAGGGTATACCGTATAGCCCATGGTATAGAAAGAAAATGAAAAATACACAAATGATTATCATCATCAGCATAATTCAAGACTGCATACAAATGTCTTTCCCGTCCATAAAACTGAGACACATTGGCAGGTGCTCCTTCATTGCGGCTCTTTGCAAACTCTTCCCATCTTTTCCTTATTGCCGTCCTGGGAAAACAATCAAGCGGGGGTAGGACAAGCAGCCCAAATCATTGAATTTTTATTGTAAACACAAAATGGGGAACGAAACTAAGTGGCTGAGGCTTCTCAATTTTGCTGACACCTCAAATGATGGCTCTCCTCGTATCATTATCATACATACTCATGTTTTTTGCAGGAGTCTCGTTCTGGAAAACCAATAATTGCATAAGATAAATTGATAAATGGACAAAAATGGTGGATGCTTTTCGCGGCATAGATATTAAAAGACAAAAGCAAATTGAGATCATCTTCCGAAATGAAAAACGGCAACTCCTGGCCATCACCGAAATCATGACTTCCCACATCCAAGGATGGCCCTCAGGCCCTCAAATGGTTGCAGATCCCGAAAATCGCCAGTCTATGGTACCCATCCTTGGCCAAACTTTGACCTATCCCAAACTGATTGGCTAATAGTGATTAATAGTGATTAATAGTGATTGGCTATCCAATAGTGACTAATAGTGATTAATAGTGATTAATAGTAAATCCAATGCCACCATTCCATTCACCAAGCATTTTTCTTTTTGGGTCGTTTCACATCATTTTTAAACATCATCCCAAGCGGCCGGTACGTGGTGTTGCCGGTCTTGGCCACATTGATCTTGAGCCTGCCATAACGACATCCATCGACTCGAGGGGCTTTATTGGTGACCATCGACAGTAGCTTCTACCGTTGAGTTCGATGATTTTCCCAGAAGCCTCCATGTCTAATGGATTTCCAATTGCTATGGTTGATTGCCGGAGGCTAACTTATGCTAACTTTTGCTAACTTTCAAGCCACCTATGGGACTAACCTCTGCATGGTGATTTTATCAGTTTTTGACGGGGGTGGCCACCGAAGTACTCAGATTTCAAGCAGAAGAGTGGAATTGCTCCACCGACTTCCGGCCTCACTCTGGCAAAGTTGGCAGGTCCATCATAGTCGAGCCCGGAGGTGCTGACATCCCTTGGCTGAATGGTGAGATCTGGGTCGCGCCATGGGTGTTTTCCACATCTACAGAGATAAAATATCTTGAACGAAATCTGAATGATACTAATTCACCATCCTTTGCTAATCATATCGCATAGGGTGACATCAGCCAATGAGGTCCCTTTCATTCTTCGAAGTTTTGGAACCACCTCCCAGCTGTATCTTTTCCAAGGAGCCCATAAAAGGGTTTCGCAGCATCTTGATGCATAAACGCCTCATGGAGATGAGCAGTGCCTTCGATTTTTTTGGGTACCACGGGACCCATAAACGCTCATGTTCGTTCTGTATCACCATGCATTTTGGGACCCAATTCTGTTGGACAATCCATGGGACACCACTTACCCTAGGTTTTTATCTGCAGTCTACATGCTTGAAGGGCCTAGTGGCAGCGCTTTATTAGCTACGAGGGAGGTCCTTTGGGTCATTGAGGTTGTTCGAATCATGGACAATCTTAGATACTCCGGAAACAACAAGAAAACATGGCCAGGCCAATCCATATCCTCATCAAAATTGCAGGAAAAGAACTACTGTAAGTTACCCTCTGGTAAACTAACATAACTATGGAAAATCACCATTTTTAATGGGTAAATCCACTATTTCTATGGCCATTTTCAATAGCTTGTTGTATGTTTACCTGGCCGGGTACCCACAAAGGTTCCAGTGACCTGGGAGTTACCAATCGCCCGCACCTGTAGGGCTTGCGATGCCAGCTCCGGGCTCTCAACCTTGGTAGAAAAGCCTCTGATCTCAGCTGGGGGAATTGCCATTAAGACTTCGATGTTTTATCACAACTGTCACAACTGTAGTGAATCTTGATTTTAATTGGATGACCATGATTTTACTGAAGGGAATCAGTTTTTTTAGGGGGGGGGCGGTTTTGAACTTCAGGATCTTCTCCTTGGGTCAAACCTTGGCGCTTCCCCAAAAAATCCATGGAAAACCATCCCATTTTGCTGGGTAAAATCATGTAAAATCCCCATGAATCCTGGACCCATCCATTTGGACTTCAGCCACAGGCACCGGAAAGATCCCACCGGCCAAGTTCACAAAGTTTTTGAAGCCTGGCGCAGGAATTCCTGGGTGATCACTGAAGACGCACTTGGGGATTTGACATGATTTGACCATGAACAGTGGTTTTCTTGACTGCCTTAACCATCAAACATGTGGATTTCACAAGCCAAAACCGATATTAAATCACTAAACACCGAGTAAACAGTCAAAAACGAGTGTTTAGATTCTAGGTTGGATCAGTGATTAGACATGAACCAGGGATCAAAAACATCATCTTATCCCCAGAATGTGGCAACAGAAGGAATTACTGCTTGACACAAACCACCCCCAATGTAACCAATTATGGACCCATGGACCCTAGTGATGTAGGCAAATCGATCTCATGTTTATTTTCAGGTGCAAGTCTTGTCCTCATTTTCAGGTTACAAGAGCTCTGGAAACATGTCAGAGGTCATTCTTCTAAAACTAGGAAAATCCAGGAAATTTTTGCCATTGAGAAGCCAGAAAGACTGAGACAATGAATGATACATGGGAAGCTTCAAACGGTCGATCCTGACATAGCCAGGATTTTTCCGGGTTTCCCCAAATTTTCGGTACCCCAAAAAGGCGCCACGGATCCATGATGGCCATCATTTTCCCTATCAAAATGGCCAGACAGCCAGGGGTTTCCCCACATGAGCCATGGTCAATACTCACTATATGGTTGATGGTCATCCCATCCATCATAAGGATCCTTATAATGGTTATTATAAATCCCTATGAACCATTGGATGACTAGCCCCTATTAATGGTTATTAACCATGAGTATTGACCATAGCTCACATCAGATTCAGCACCTTCAATCCAGCACATCAACTCCTCGCGAACCTCGCGTCACCAGGACCAGGGCTGTCCAAGATCCAAGTTCTGTGTTGTTGTTTGTGTTGAGAATGCATCTGGTTGCTAGCATCATCTCGTAAGCGGGCTGGAAATTTTGAGAAAAACAATAAACCAACCAGTATATAACTGGGTTATCACCAATAGGTTGGTGGTATTCTCTAAATTCCCACTATCGAAACAGTAGGATATCACCAAGTAGCTTGCTGATATCATCAAACGGTTGAAACCACCAACCATTAATTGTGCTGCTGAAATCATTATGCTCGTTGGTGATATACCCAGGCTGTGCTGGTTCCATTTGTTGCATCCTTGTTTGTACAAATTCGATTGCTGAATTCTTTTGTATGCTCTGTATGTTCCTACTCTTGAATAATCTGCTCAGAACCCCCATAAATAACAGATATTCTAGGTTCGTTCCTGTGTTTGTTTGTGGGTAGGTTTAGTTAGCATATGTTGCAACCAACATATTATACATTATACATTATATATTATATATTATATATTTTATATTATATATTAAATATATTATATATTATATATTATGTATTGTATATTATGTATATTATGTATATTGTATATTATATATTATATATTATATATTATATATTATATATTATATATTATATATTATGTATATTATATATATGTGTGTTTGATTGATCATTTATATTGTATATCATATATGTCTACCCAGAAAGTATTTAACATAGCTATGGAAGCCAAAGCCCATTTACTGCGATTTGCCTATAAAATGGTGAATTTCCATAGCTACCCAGTACTCAAACATGGCAAGCTGGGAAATTCCCGAACTAGCCATGGAGGTTTCTAGCTGGAAAATCATCGAACTGATGGGTTTCCCAGCCATGTTTGATTACCGAAGGCTATTCCATTATGGTCCCATTCACCATCTTGATGTCACACTATGTTCAGATAGTCGCATGATAGTCCCATTGTGAATTTCCATAGCTCTCTGAGTTTGTCATAGTCCCACTGGTGAATAGAAACCATCATCATAGTCCCAAAATATACCATCTGGTTTTTAGCATAGCCATGGAAAAACATCATTTTTAATAGGTAAACCATCTATAAATGGGCCATTTCCTATGGCTATGTTAAATAACCAGAGGGTAGTCCCAAAAAAAACTGCCTTTCCCATGGTAAATCTTCATGAGCTTCACCCAGCGCCATCCCCAGTGGCTCCGCGTGTTTCGCCACGTCACCATCAGCTCCTCCTGTGCGCGAGCGAGCTGGCAGGTCTCAAGGAGCCACGCCTGGCGAACTGAAAGGACCGCACTGGGATGTGGGGTGTATACCCAAAAAGACATAGAAAACCCATGTGCGGCAGAAAATAGGGGATATACCCATTTATAGCAATTAAGAGTCATATTTTCATAAGGAAATTTCTTGAAAATTAGGCCTTAATCCATGGGAATTGGGGGAGTATCATATCTTCAGACAAAACCCGTGTTTTGATGAGTTATGATAACCCCCCAAATGGTTGATACTTAGGGATGTTTGGGGGGACATGCATGAAAACCAGGGTTGATCATTCCTGAATTTCCCAAAAATGCTAGGAACATGTGGTAAGAAACTCCCTTCCATTGTACTTTTCAACAAGACCGATGTGGCTTATCCACGATGATTTAACTGCTTGCGACCAATCAATGTCATTCAGACTTGTGACGACACACGCTAATCTGCTTAAAGGAGAATCCGCAATTCTAGACTGGACCAGAGGATAATTCACAGTTGAGTGTTTTGCTCCAACTACCTCAAAATAAATAATCCCCCATTCATATTCAATTTTAAAAAAAACAGAAACCATGGTTTTTGGTTGGGGATGAAATCACATACGACTGGGACCATAGGCCATGCCAGTGCAACTAAGGGCTGCCAATGCAACTGGATTTTGGGGGATGGGCCGATGGGGAAAACTGGTCAAACGATATGGAATTCCCTGCGAAAACACCCTCGGAAATTCCTGGGAATTACAGATGTTCAGCGCCATAAAATTATATGGGTTCTACAGTTATACAATATTATAAGCATTATTTCAGATCCATTGTAGCATATCTTTAATCTGGTGAAATCCACGGTTAATTTAATAGGTGTTAATCCAACACCATGTGTTAGATCAGAAATAATGCTTCGCCAACCCACGCTAGGAGGCTCTGCTGATGTGGTGAATGGTGCATGGGAAAAGTATGGTATCAACAGCAGCTTGAATCATCCTGTGTCGGGCTAGTTCAAAAAAGACCATGAGTTGTAGCTACTGTAGCGCCTCAAAACTACAAGAATGCGGTGTCCAAAATTGGGGACTCAGACTCTCAAGTTAAGCTAGCATCTCACGGTCTGTTTCAGGGAACAAATGCATGTATGGCCCCAAATTTGAGCTTGGCTGCCAGCCAAATCAGTGAACCCTCTACAGTCCCGTCCCAAAGCCTGGGTTTCGGGCGCGAAAAGATCAAACATGGAGTTGTAGTCCGGAGCACTGGTGTTGTACACCTATCAGATGATCCCAGGAGGCATTTAAAAAAACATTAGAGTGGGCTGAGACCAGCGGGCTGAGACCACAAGACTCGCATTTGTGTACGGATAAAGGGTAATGTTAGTGATGGATTGATAAACAGTGACTACCCTCTGGTAATTTAACATAGCTATTGAAAATGGCCATTTATAGTGAGTTTTCCCATTAAAAATGATGATTTTCCATAGTTATGTTAGTTTACCAGAGGGTACCTTGAAAATAGTGATGGATTAAAATTGCTATTCCCAGAATAAATCAACTGGAGGTTTATGGATGGGTTGTCCCATGTCCCATGTTAAGGAGTCCAACCAGTCGACCAGTCCATGGGAACTCCACGGAGCAACAAATTCTGATCCCCACATATCCGGTTTAGGCAATCTCTGGTTTAGCACTGGTTTCACCCAGTCTCGTTTGCAAAATCCCAGTCGTGGCTTTGTCGAAGAATTGGGTAAACCCCCCAACTGTAAACCTGTTTTCAACTGATATGCTGAAACTGTTGACATTTAGCGGAATTTTAAGGGAGAATTCTGTCACCATTTTTCAGACAAAGCCAAATCTCTAATCTCAAGTTGGTGATTTATGCATGTATACCATTAAATTATATCCCCATTATATACCATTGTATTCCCATGTTGCTGATTCAATCCCTCAGTCTTGTTGGATATCCCCCTCTTGTTACTGGAATCCCTGTCACCTGCCCATTCTGCCGCACAGGCTGTCTCTGCCTGGTGCCCATTCAAGCCCCATGTCAAGTGGACTTCGATGCAATTGGCAAATGGCACCTGTTTTTTTCGGTCGCAAAAAAATGTGGGAGATCACCCAAAATTGGGTGCGTCGAATATAAATGGCAATTCCCGGTGTTGTTTTGCACTTTCAAGTGGTAAAATTATGAATCACCATGAAATTTGGTACCCTCTGGTAATTTAACATAGCTATGGAAAATCACCAGTTTTAATGCGGAAAATCCACTATAAATGGCCATTTTCAATAGCTATGTTAAATTACCAGAGGGTATCTGAATCTTATGCAAGTTCATATGGCTATGGCTGGGGGTCCAAAAACGGGGTACCGTTTTTGACCCACATAAAATGCGAAAAAAAACAACTAAGGGATAACCAGCCAAGAATGTGGGGCGAAATCAGCCTGGCATATCCACAACCCATGTTTCAGTCATTGCCATTTAGCATTGTTCACAAGGGTTTATACATGTTTATACCAAGTCAACCCTGCATCAACAAGCCACTGCTTGGTGAAAAAGAGAGTCCATATTTATGTAGCAGACGATCACCTTTGGAGGGTAACCCCGTGTCACAGTGTTCGCACTATGACTACGTATGACTTTTGCTATGTGCTAGGACGCTGAAATGATGCGGCTTCAGCACAACCGATTTGCAACTGCATGCCTTCCAGTTCGTTGTCTCCGAACAATCCTCCTGCAAATATCCAACGAAGCAAGCGCAGAGCCCGGTCTCGGCGTTGCAATCGCCCGAGTTGCTGCAGTCATTTGGACATCTGAAAAACTCGCAGTGTGTGCCTTGGAAGCCTTCGGGACAATCACAGCTCCACCTGGGATTTGCCATGCCAAAAAAAAAGACATCTTTCTCATTGCTGGTTGGTGGTTGATCTACCCCTCTGAAAAATATGAAAGTCAGTTGGGATTATATATTATTCCCAATATATGGAAAGTCATAAAAGTCATGTTCCAGTCACCACCAACCGGACATTAACCATCATTAACCATTATCAACCATTATTAACCATTATACTTGAGGCCGGGGGTGGATGACGAAAGCTAGCGGGGTAGGAGAAAGAAGGAAGGGAAGAGGTGAGTTGCGGAGGGACTGTCATCATCGTGTCGCGGCATTGTTCGTCCCAACGAGGA
>Ga0126342_10003188_pt1 | contig 26815 bp, 23 predicted proteins | sample Cyp1metagenome_FD_92528 | JGI IMG/M metagenome (GOLD analysis project Ga0126342, IMG submission 92528) | Coral microbial communities from Lord Howe Island, Old Settlement Bay, Australia - Cyphastrea 1 metagenome | ecosystem: Host-associated > Invertebrates > Cnidaria > Coral ...
GCGGCGGAGACCAAGGGACACCGGAGGGACGCCGGAGGGACGCCAGGGCGTACATCCGACCCCCTGGCACTGTACATTGTCCCACGCCTGCCACGCAAAAGCGGCGGAGACCAAGGGACACCGGAGGAACGCCAGAGGGACGCCAGGGCGTACATCCGACCCCCTGGGAGTGTACATTGCCCCACGCCTGTCACGCAAAAGCGGCGGAGACCAAGGGACACCGGAGGGACGCCAGAGGGACGCCAGGGCGTACATCCGACGCCCTGGCAGTGCACATTGTCCCACGCCTGCCACGCAAAAGCGGCGGCGGAGACCAAGGGACACCGGAGGGACGCCAGAGGGAGGCCAGGGCGTACATCCGACCCCTAGTGCACATTGTCCCATGCCTGCCACGTGAGTGAGTGAGTGAATGAGTGAGCGAGAGTGAGTGAGTGAGTGAGCGAGCGAGCGAGTGAGTGAGTGAGTGTGAAGGAGGAGGACGGGAAGGAGGAAGAGGCGCGGACACAGAACAAAAAACAAAAACCCCACACGTCAATGTGGGGAAAAAAACGTGAGAGTGTGATTCAGCAGAAGCCGTTTTTACTGTCAGTGTTTTAAGATGTCAAGAAACTCTTTCATTTACGGCATTGCACTTGGTTCAGTTTACGCGTATACATGTCTTGCGCTCGCGTGTAGGTAGCAGCCACAAGCATAGGAATAATCAGTGGCTGCAACAGCAACAAAGGCTTTGCAACTGCTGTAGCGCAATTTTTCACAGCACAGAACTCCAATAGAATGCACAGTCTGGACTTGGAAGAGTCCTGAGGAGTACATAGAAATGATATTAGGCAAAAACCTATATCAAGGCGGGGTGTTGTTCGCATGTGGAAACCCTGCAGAAACAGTACAGTTGATGTCAGTCATTTGCATCGACAGCACAAATCGAGAAGTGTCACTCAGCGTGTATCGTCAGGCGCTTTTTGGTTCCAGTAAAGTTTGCAGGAGGAAAACAAATATTTCCGCTTAAATGGCATGTTGTTGAATTTGGAAGTGGTTTCAAAGTAAACGTCAATTTCAGCGCTTACCTCCACGCAAAAACATAGCCTAGTCAGCTATGATGTGAACAAGGAAACCAATGCTGAGTATGTGAACCGTGGTAAAGTCAAAAATCAAAAGGTGTGAAAACATAGTTGGGGACCACATGTATGGTGAAGAAGAGGGGGCGGTGACCCAAGTTATCCGAATGAACAGGTTTGACGATTACATGCGATTGTCAACGTGCATATGCATTTGAAGCAGCGGCTGCTACCGTATCCACCTACCGTACCCACCACCCACCGTACCGTACCACCGTACTCAAGGTTGAAAAACTGGTGTGAAGAGGTCTCACTCCCGCTAGGGATTGTTCAAAAATTTCCGGTGAGTATTGACGCCTGCACCCTTTTTGTTTTCACCGATGGATCTTGGGAAAACGGTGTTGCAGGCACAGGTGCCGTGGTGATTGACGAATCTACTGGTCACACGGTAGTCATTCAAGATCGAGTGTGCCAAGATTTGCTTGAGTCGCGGACGGTTGGCATGACTTGGCCGCATTTAAACGACCCAGACAACCAATTCATGTTTTTAATCTCACATTGGTTCAAATGTTACACAAATGTTACACAAATATTGAAATCTATATTGAAATCTGTTCAGATATCAGTTTCTCATCTGTTCTATGGTGTACTTTGACACGATGCGGTGAGTGGAGGTCTAAGCCATGGCGGCCATGCGGTGTGGCCGTGCTGTGCCGTTCGGCAGGCGTGCGGTGGCCATGACTGCCTTGTTTGCGGCTGCTGCGTTCGCCAGGCACGAGACAAAACTGTCACGAAAGTGTGGCAAAATTTCATAAATTTTTTCATTGTCTCCTGATGACATGTTCGTGTTTTGAAAATCATAAACAGTTTCATAAAACTATATACACATATATTTTTCATGAAATGCTTGCACTGAATGTAAACATGATCCGTGGAAATGAACATCGGTGGATGGACTGCAGACAAAATTTTCGTCGGTCCAATTGGCAGATTGGGGCCCTTGGGGACCCTTGGGGACCCTTGGGGACCCTTGGGGACTGGATTTGGTTCCACTTGGTTTGGCAGGTGCTTTGCATTCACCGGGCCCCGGCCTTTGCCAACGTCGGTCCGGGACCCGGACCCAAATTCTGGACGAGTACCCATCAGATTCGCAAAGGTTCACATTCTGGAAGTTTCATCAGAATCACAAATTAGTCACAAAACACACATGATTTTACCAGTGTCACTTGCAAAATTTCAGTCCTGTTAGGATTCAATAGATGTCAGATACAGCGGAATTTGTTCATTTCCTTTTATTTATTTTCCTTAATTCGTCAGTCTTTGGAGCAGTGATACAACATGCAATTTTGAACACGCAGTGTGTGTGTGTTTTTTTTTTTTGTGTGTGTGTGCGTGCGTGCGTGCGTGTGTAACATGGATAGCTAAAACATGCTAAAACATAATGGCGTACACTTCGGACTTGATATAGTTAAAATATGATTGCATTTGAAACAGAATCTTGTTTTTGTTCAGCGTGCCAAACCCGGATGTCCTCTTCCTTTACGACATCTCTTCTTTGCAGTTTCAGTCTGACATGTTTTTTTGGTTTCACACCGTCTGAGAATTCCGTGACTGTTTGAGTGACGGATAGTGACGGTCATGGTGAAAAAAAGTAGTTGCAGGAAGTCGTGGATACCGTGGATGTCGGATGTCGGATGTCGGAGGATGTCGGAGAGATCGGTGCATCCGTCTCAGGTTCTCCGGGTTCCCAAGGTGTCCTTGCGAGCAGTTGGACTCTCAGTTGTGACAAACAGAAATGAACTGTCCATAACTGTCCAAACAACTGATGATGAAATCTGATGTCACTGGTAGATCTTAGAATAGGCAAGGGACCACGCAATGTAGCTTGACATTATGGAAAGATACAAACATTACGAGAAACATAAACATGTTGCCAAACATTGACATATTGGACATTATTGAAACATCTCTTTGTTTCACTGCTAGAAAAAAAAACAGGTGCTGGAGGAACAAATTTATATGTGATCAGGGCGCATTATTATCTCATAATATCTCATATCACCATATATCACCTCACATGCATCCCCGAACAGTGTTCATAGCATTCATAGCTAGCATAGCGTTCAGTGCAGTTTGTTGTGTTTTGATCTTGGTCTGGGTCATCGTGGCATAGTCTGCGTCTGGGTGCGCCGGGATTTCAGGTTGAAATTCTGGAAAACATCTTGTGCCGATTCTGGAACAACATGATACATTGTATATTATTGTATATTATTGTATATTATTGTATATTATTGTATATTATTGTATATTATTGTATATTATTGTATATTATTGTATATTATTGTATATTATTGTATATTATTGTATATTGTTGTAGATTATTGTAGATTCTTGTAGCTTGTTGCAGATTTAATATGATTTATTATTGTGTTGTGTGCATATATTCTCCTCTAAAATCATCACAATGTTTTCGTGTGAGTCATGGCCATGTGAGCCATGTGAGCCATGTTTTCGATGTCTCTCCAAGGTCGACACGGTCGACGTCGACGACGTCGACGACGTCGACGACGTCGACGACGTAGACGAGACGGAGGTAGCGGGTGTAGCGGGTGTAGCGGATGTAGGGGGTCGGGAGCAGAAGTCACCTTGCGAACGGAGATGAACTCCCGGAGAAAATCCAAATGTCACAAGACTCACAAGACTCACAAGACTTAGAGTGATAAGAGTCGAACATGAACAGTTCGGCCACGCCAGTTCAGTGTTTGGCACACTTGTCACGTGATGAATGAACATTTGAACTTGTCAAGTCTACCATACCAAACTGTTATCAAATTGTATCAAATTGGCATGCACAGATTGATGAGGCGCAGGTTTCGAAAGGGAATGATTTGCAGATATTTGTTTCATATTTGTTTCATATTTGTTTCATATTTGCAGGTTACAGAATGATACCTGATGATACCCGTGTCACGACTGTCATCCGCGGCGGGTTTTCTGCAGTGGGCTGTGACCCGCTTTGCAAATTCAGCGCCAAGCATCAAAATACTGGCATTGAGCCCTGTCACGAGTGTCATGAGTGTCACACGTAATGATGTCATGTCAATGTTACATGACTGTCTCATGTACCGGTTGTGACTCAGTTGCGGCACTTCATTTTCAACACGACCACGACTGTCACTGGCGTAACGTACAATGGATTCCACGTGATATCATTGAAACATATCGAAACTATTTCAAAATCCGTTCCCCACCACAAAGACTCACAAAGAGACACAACGCCTTTAAACATCTTTTTCAACACCATTAAATATCCCAGAATAGGACATAACTGGTATGCGAAGGTACTTAGAATGTTTTTGAATCGTCTGATCCTGAAACCTAGGGCCCAGGTTCCGCTAAACTTTCTCACTACCGCATATACCTGGACCTCTTACATCTCTGATAAATCTCTGATACATCAGGAGAAGTCGAGCTATGCCTGGGACGAGGAGCCATCGAAGGCCTGGTACGCTACACGCAGCATCGACCGTCACAAGGCCGGAGACGAAACGAAAAAAAAGAGATGTTCAATAAACACACACATATATACATGTATATATATATGTACAGTATATATATATATGTATGTATAAGGTTTTGGCTTACGAGGGCCCCACGCCCGTTGCCACTCACCTTAGTGGGCACTAACACTGCCCACGGGCGTCGCCATACGCTCGCCTTCTTGCCTTTGTGTCTGAACTGGTTTCGCCCTGGACCATTGGCAGTGCTCTGGACTGGGCTAGCCACCCTTTCCATCACCTGTTCCTGGAGTCCCAGCTCCGTCATCAAACCTGGGATTGGCCTACTCGCGAGCTTCCTACCTCTTGGTGTATGACATTTTGCTCCATCATCTTCCTTGTCTCGCTCTTTGTGAACTTGCTGGAAGAGGGCAATTACGGCTTCACCTTGGCCGATCAGTTTGACGCGTCCGGCGACTTTGTGGTCGGCTTCTTTGAGGAGGAGCCAACGAAGACAGAGGGCACGCGCCAGGTTTCGCTGGCATTTACATCGGTCTGGCAAGGAGTTGTTGACACTCCACCAATTGCAGAGGATTTACTTTCTGCTCAGCCGACATCACTCGCGAGATCCCCAACTTCTTTGCTCAATCTTTGCAGCAATCAAAGCAGCAATGACGAAGAAGCATCCGTCATGGAGGTGCGTCCAGTGCCACGTGGTGATGAAAGGAACACTCCCAAGATGCTGGAAGTGCGGCACGGAATGGCACAGCTGCAACGACAGCACCTTCGTCCCGCCCGAGGTCAGACAGGCCTACGATCAGCAATCTGGGCAACAGCAGTCGTGGCAGGGCAATTCTTGGCCTGCACAGAGCTCTGGTTCCCGGAGTCCTCGTGGCAAAGGACGGAAGAACTCCAATCGAGGACGTCATCATGGAGGGGAGTATTATCAACAAAAGGGACACTATGGAGGCAAAGGACAGGACTCACAAGTTGCTATGCCACCGATGATGCCTATGTTGATGCCATATCCACAACAGATGCTGCAAGCTTCTTTGCAACAACCAGTAGTGGACAAGGGCATGGGGAAAGGTCTGCAATCGCCTGGGGTATTGGTGCCTCCACCGCCGCCGATGCCTGCTGCTTCAGGTCTGACGGCTGCTACGAGTGTTCCTGCACCTTTGGCACCCAGTATGCAAATGATGCCATTTCCCATGGCACCGGTGAGCCCCACAGTTCCCACGCCACAAGAAGATCCTGTCAAAGAAGGACAAGCCCAACAGAAGTTGAGTCGACTTTTGAAGGAGCTAAAGAAGGAAGAGGACAATCTGCCGTCGAATCTCCAATCGATGGCACACGAAATGAAGAAACAAGACGAAAAGAGCAACATGCAGAGTCTTCACTCTGCAGTGAGGGCCTTAGGGAAGAGCAAGGACGACTTGCTGGAAGCAGAAAATGCAAGAGCACAATTGCTATCCCAGTGGAAACACTTTCTGCAGCAATCAGTGATCAAGTGGAAAGAATTCACTGCGAACTTCCAAGCTTCCGATACAGCCCATCAGGCCAGTGTGAGAGATGCTCGCATTGCGGTTCGCAAAGCCCAACGCAACTTCGACCTGGCATCAAAGAAGGAGCAAGGAAGCAAAGGAGACGTGCAGCAGATCTCAGACGAAGAGGACGAGACCGAAGTTGCCGAAGACATGACAGTGGATTCCAGAGAGGAAAGCTCCCAGAAAATCCACGAGGGCATGAACTCGATAGTTACGAGTTTGGAAGAGCTCTCATCGTCAGCAGACCTCTTAGAGCAACGTGTCAAACGGCCAAGAACATCTACTGGCGAGCTTGCTTCCTTGTCTTTTGGCAAGGCCGGCGGTGTATGACAGACATGTATACCCGTCAATGGCCAGGGTCCCTCCCGGAGATCAGCATTGAGGCTGTGCGTCTCCAATGGAGTCATTCCATCCTCGCTGAAGATGACTTTCTATCAGTATGGCAAGCACAGGTCCATGCATCGACGCTCGCATCAGCTTTGGGTTTCGCTGAACAAGTCGTTGTCGATGCTTTTGCTTTACCTTTGCGCCACAAAGCTTCAACTTATCATGTACGCTTTGACGATGAGATTGTGGTCTACACCGGCGGGGAGAATAATTCCACCTTTGCTGAGATCACGGTGCATCATGAATCGCTCTCTCCATGGCCGGGCAAGCCATGGACTGTTCGAGCACTTTCAGCCCCAGGGCACTTGCATGAACCTCATGAGGATGACTGGGTCAATTTCATGGCCAGAAGACCATCACCTCGCTATAGCATCGAGGGTGACCGTTCGTCTTCCGGATCATCCTATTCCACCTCTTCATCGACCGAAAGATCTATGAGCAGTTCTGAGGATTGGAGGCAAACTGTTTTGCTCTTTCTTGATGGGAGGATGTTACCGGCTAGAATCCCATGGAACAATGGAGATGAATTGATCCGCCAGATTTCAAGTACGGCTGGCATTGATCGACAAGGCCTTATTGGCGTCCATTTTGTTCGCAATCGCCCACGGGATTTCATTCAACAAAATCTCCAATGTCTGCTTCTGCAAACGGTGATAGATCCAAGACCATCCGGCTTCGTCCGTTTGATTGTCATTGACCTCGAGCTCTTCGAACCCAATGAAGTGCTGCCTGGAACTTTAAAAAGATTTTCCAAGTGGTTGCCTATGACACTCAATCGAGTATCGGCTTTCAGACTTTTGGATCTGGAGCAGCTTTTGATCGATCATCTAGCAGCCTGCAGACTCTGGCACAACCAGATCCCCATACCTGAAGGACAACTCACGCCCATGCACCTTGAGGACGGAGATTATCTCAAAATCCTTGTAGGTGGCCATGAAGGCTTACTTTGCAGTGATTCTGAGTCATCCTCATTTCAGGTTGAACGACCATCTCAGATCGAAGATTCAGAGAGCAATAGCTTGTTCCAGCGTCAAATCTCTGAGATCCGGCATGCATCTGTCGATGTTGATCCGCTGTCGAAATCGGCCGTGTGCATCTCCGACAGACCAATCCCATATCTTTCGATACCCATGTCTGCCAGCTCTGCGAGCCATTTCTCAATGCCGCATGAAGCCCCTGCAAGTACTCCTGTAGGCCATGTGAGATATGACGGCCCAGGCCGACCACCTCGAGTTGAAAGACCCACGTGGTTTCAGGAAGTCTGGGATCTTCTCTGCACTGCTGGAGAGACCGAAATGGAAGAAGAAGGCCCAGTCATTTACATGAATTCCTTTTATATTTCACATACTCAACACCCAAGAATGCATTTTGCCAGACCGCTGCGGTTCGATGCTGAACATGATTCTTGGGAAGAAGACATCAAATTCATGTGGGAAGATTATTTCGACAGGTCTTCGACCTTTGAATTGTTTGTGGTCCACCCTGATCCACCAGTCACCATTTACCAAGGTACTGTAGCAACAGTGATCATTGTGCAGCACCCACAACCGCACAAAGCAGCCTGCGTTGTCACTGCGTTCCCTGATTCGCATAGTATCAGACATGTAAGCACGACTGCGCTTTCACTTGACCACTTCATCCCACCGCTAGCACTGGTGCGTGAGGCGGGTGTAGAAGATTTATGCATCCAACCCGGCTGCAGAATTTTCATTGGGAGCCAAGACTTGCCAGTTGATGCAAACATCCGCATTTATCATGGTTTAGGCCTGCAAGTTCGCATTCCGGTTGAACGTCTTGTTGATGACCCACGCAGCACGGAGTTGATTCGAGCAACCCCAGCAAGTGACATGCATGCCCCTTCGGACAGGGACGAAGACACGGATGACTTGCAGCTTTTCACGCAGCAAACCAGGTTGCTTCATGCCACATCGCCGCATCCTTTCATTCATGCTGACAAGGACGGCAGTGAGGCAAGTAGGTCTGCATTCACAATCCCAATACATGACATTGAAGAGCCACATGGAGATGATTTTCCCCACCTCCTGCAGTTGGAAGAACTTAATGAGGCCTGGCATCAAGCATCACCTATCTTTGCAGTCTCGACGGAAGAAGCCAGTGTGACTTTCGCATTTTGGTATCTTGATGGCACCAGATGGCCGACATGCGACCACCCCAGGTTGCTTACCCTTCCGCATCCAGGTAGGTCTTGGGAGCACATGATCCGCCGTTTGTGGAGCGATCGCATCCACCCAGGCTCCCGCTTGTTGATTGAGCCAATCAAGCCTCCTCCGAATGAAGCATCGTCAGCAGGGCATTTCCTGCTCCATCAGAATGTAGGAGACCGATTTGCTGGGGTTCTTTTGAGTGTTTTCAGACATGATGCCACATCAAGACTCCACAACAGAATCGCAGTCATCGCAAGCAGCCGTACAACTCTGCCAGATCTTTGGATCTTCACAGACATTGCGGACGAATGCAGAACAAGACGGCTTCTTTGTGTAGGCTTTCGTGGTAGTGAATCCATAACGACAGAAGCTCCCCTCTTTCTCAACATTGGGGATCATATTGAGATTCATGGAGCACTTTGGTCTCTAGTCACGGAGGCAGCGAGTTGTCGGAGTCATGATTCTGACGTAGTCAGTTTGATGCAACATGACCCCACTGCGGTCCAAAGCCAAGCCACCATTTGTGGAGTAGGATTGTCGAACCCACCACATGAAGGCGGAACTTTCCAATTCCAAGCCAATGCGCCTGTTTTCGTGCCAGGAATGCCATGGGGTCTTGCAACATATGATGAATTCATCCAAGACCTGTTCGTCCTGTGGGATGAGTTTGCCTTTGCGTGGGAAGATCAAGATCGATCTTGTTCGGTAGCTGTGTGGTTTGTCGATCACCATTGGCCACATCCGCATTGTACGAGGCCACGCGTAGTTCGGCTTTATCCTGACCTTGATGAATGGAGATTGCGGATTTGGCAGGCATGGCAAGATCAAATCATTCCAGGACATGAGTTGGAATTCCATATTGTCACCCCTCGACCGCCAACAGTTGATGGGACAGTTGCGGCGCACATAGTGCTCATCCAACGGCCCAATGACTTCTGGGTAACCAGTGTCGTCTCATGTTTTGATTTCAGCACGGCCCCGCGAAGCTTGACACAGTTTGCCATCACCACGCATGAACATATCTTGCTTGACAACCTTGCTAGGGTCCTTGGGATTTTCGAAAATTGCTTTGGACAGACACGCACGAGGCAATGTGATGCCATGTATGGAACCTTGCCCATTCATCCAGGAATCCCCCTTGCAGGTCGTAGTGGTTATGGAATTGTTGTTCGTTTGCAGCCTCTTGCACCGGCCCCAGTAACACGTAGCCCAGCTGCACCAATTCAAGAGGAGGACACTCAGAGCCTTCTCTCTGTGACAACAAAGGTCCATCCTGTGTTTGAGTCCCTGTCTGCATCCGGACCAAGCCGTAATTCAGTCGTGGATCCGCTGTCAACCGAGGCCGTGTCGATCCCGCTAGATGGTAGCGTATTCTCTTGGTATGTCAATCAGTTTTCTTGCCAAGTAAGGGAACCAGTGACAAATAAGCTGAGTGATAATCAACCTTCAGGTCAGGATGGACAACAAGCAGGAGTATACCCTGGTCTCATCCCTGTTGACATTCCCACTCATGCTGCCAACCATGTCGAAATTCCTGACTTTGTGTTTGACATTCTCAGAGATTTGCAACCCAATGGGATCAGAGCCAATGGAGAAATCGTGGGACTGGTGATCAGAGTTTGGTATGTTCACCATCGTTAGCGCCGACTCTCACGCATTGCCAGATATCTGCAGTTAGCAGGACCACCATCATCATGGCAAGCCAAAGTTATCGCCCTCTGGATTGACTGCCTTGTCCCAATTGAAGCGATCGCAATTCATGTCGTCAAGCCGCAGCCATTCCGTACACAACATGAGCAAAGCATCGCCTTTGATGTGATTGTGTCTCAAGGTTTATATGAATCACGCATGGCAGGACTTGTGTCGGTCTATCCAACGCCCAGTGATCCATCGTTGGCATCGTACACTGTTGCAGTATCCTGCCGACCGCGTTTCAGTGGGGAGTGGTTGATTCATGCGTTAGCCTTGGGACCAATTTGTCAGGTGCATAGGTGTCAGATTTTTCATGGATGGACAGAAATTCCCACTACTCCCATTGTCACACATGACATGCATGAAGGGGATGGATTTGCATTCCACATCTTCCGACAGATGCCGATTCCCCCGCAGACCTTGGACCCAACTGACCAAGCTCCAACGGACGTTGTGGCACATGATCATGCTGTTGATGAATCACAGGGACCTGTTCTCCTCCAGTTGAACACACTTATCAGGCCTGCAGAGTTGTCATCCCCGGCAAGTGACAATTTCAGCACAGTTTCGCAGCGGCCTGTCAAGCTGGAAGGGCTTGGACAGCTACGAACTCAACTTCCATCCTACATTTCAGTAGATGAGACGCAGATTAGAGATGCCATTAAGGATGAGCTGCAGGCTTTTGGTCATCTTTGCGACTTTGCACTTGCGGCCAACAACACACTTGCAGTGTGTTTTCCGGATGGCTGGACTCCGGAACCGGATCAGATACTTATCCTTTTCACTGACATGCAACAAAATGTTCCCAGTGAGGACTCTGCCTTCCTGACGATGACGGAACAGGTTGATTGGACTGAAATACAGCTTATGGCCCTTTTGCATCGTCTTGGTGTTGAGAAAGGAGTCGTTCTGCGCACGAAGCCATTCAACACCAATTTCATCGAGGTGCAATTTGTACAGCCTACAGGCACAATTGATGATCTGACTGCCAAACAACGCATCCAAAGACCCTGGCCACCACGAAACCAGAGGTCCTATGGGAATGACTCACCCTTGTGGCAACCAAGGGATGATGTCCAGCTTCCACGATGCCTACTTGATCTTGGTGTCACAACGGCCGACTTGCACTCCCTTCTCCAGCATGACCAGCAAAGCTTGTGTACGATCACGGAAGGTTTGCCCCTCCCGGATGTTACAGTCGCTGCCATCAGTGAATTGACGTCGAATTGCAAGTTTGACCGCTTGATCATTTACACGGATGGTTCGTCGCAGTCGAAACACAAGCACGTTGCCCCGGCACTGAATGAAGAACTTGATCTGCCGGATGCATGGAGTTTCATTGTGTTAGGAGAGACTTTCCAAGGTCATGACGCTTCAGCTCTTTCTCTTGTGGGATGGACAGCGCACCAAGTGAGGTACGATCCTGAACACCCTTGGCACATTGGCGCCAAACATGTAGGATCAGCCATCGCCGAACGTGAAACGCTCACATGGGCAATGATCTGGCGTTTAGGCCTCAACAGCAAGCTTCCCACGATTTTTCGAAGTGACTCACTCCTAACAATTGGACAGGCTGAAGGATCTCTTGGATCAGCATGCTGTGATTTGTCCTTTCAGACGCTTCGTGGTTGCTACCAAGCCCTAGATGCTGCATTAGGGACAGATGTTGCACTCGATCACGTCTTTGGGCACTTGGGAGACCCTTGGAATGAAATGGCAGATGCTCTTGCCAAAGCTGAAGCGCGTAGCAGCTTCTTTTTATCCAGGCCCAACATTGACATTCCCAAGATTGTTTCAAAATTCCCGTTTCTTTGGATGATTTTTGACGACATGCATGGCCTGCCAAAATTTACAGGCACAGGTTTCGATCTGTGCGCGCCAGCCCTTCCGCCAGATTCGCCACCCTTGCGTGATCATGCTGATTCGATGCCCAGAATGAAACGAGTTGAATTGTGTCTCAGCATTGCGACGGCAAATGTCCTATCACTAGGAGTTGCTGACCAAGGATTCTCTGGCAAGTTGGACTATCTGCGTGCCCAATTTTGCGATTTACGCCTAAACCTCCTTGGAATCCAAGAGGCACGCTCTGCTGAAGGAATGTCCCAAAAACAAGGAGTTTTGCGCCTTTGTTCAGGCAGTCAACAGGGCAAATGGGGGGTGGAACTGTGGGCCAACCTCCATCAACCATATGCGTACATCAAAAAGACGGGGCTTTGCTTCCACAAAAGCGATTTTCACGTCACACATCGAGATGCACGCAGACTGCTGGTTCATATCAACACGGCACATTTGCAAGTCTGGTGTTTTGTTGCGCATGCGCCGCAAAGCGGCATTGCCTTGAGTGAAAGACAGATTTGGTGGCTCGACACCAGAGACATCTTGCTCCGCTATATTGGCACAGGTGAACAGTTGTTCCTTTGCATTGATGCCAACGCCGCACCGGGTGTTCCTGATGGCACTAGTGTCTTCCAAGAGGGATTCCGTACGTCCAGTGGCACCAAATTATTTCGGGACTTTTTGGATGAGTTTGATCTCTGTTTGCCCATCACCAGCAGTTTGCATGAAGGCCCCACCACCACATGGACTTCACCAGATGATGGGGAATACACCATTGATTATGTGGCCATCCCACGATCATGGTTTGGCGCATGTGTCACTTCAAAGGTGATTTCTGATTTTGATTTGGCCGATATTCAGATGGACCACACGGCTGTAGCCCTGGAACTCCGTTGGACACAGGACAAGCTCATTCCATCCAAAGGCCGACAGGACAGACCCACCTTTGACCGAACCTGTATAGATGCCACGGTTTCGTCCGAGCTCTGCATTTCGGCGGACTGCCATTGGAGCGACGATGTGGAGCAGCATGCAAACCGCATAGCGGACCATTTTCGACTCCATTTGAGCAAGCGCTTTCCATTTAATCAACAACGTCCAAAGAAACCATACATTTCTGAGGACCTGTGGCAACTGCGATCAAAGAAACTCTTCCTGCGCAACCAGCTGAGGAAAGGGAGACAGCTTCTTCGCAGTGAATCCCTTGCTCGAATTTTCATTGCATGGAAAAGCACAGTTTCAGATCAAATAGATGCTGATGACATCCTGCAATTGTCGTTTGCATATGGGACCTCACTGCGTATCGGCTGCTTTCGTCGCTATGTTCAGTTCGCAGTGGTAACCACCACATTGCGCAGAGCAGTCCAGCATAACCGACAGCAGAAACCCCAAGAAATTTTGCAACAAATCACACCAGCGACACCAGCATCGACCATACAGAAGATGCTGCGCCCCTTCAAAGGCCCTTCAAACAAATTGAGACAAGGCATGGCACCCTTGCCTCTTGTCCAAGATGAACGTGGAGAATTTTGCAGGACTGCTGAAGTAGCCTTGAACCGATGGGTCACCTTCTTCGGCCAGATGGAAGGAGGACATCGTGCCTCCGAAGATGAGCAATGGACTACCTGGAGGCAACATTTAGTGCACTTCCTACAATCAGACATTTGCATTCCAGTTGAGGAGGTTCCCACGCTTTGTGAACTGGAAGTAGCTTGCCGACGAACAGCTGCAGGCAAAGCCTCCGGATTAGATGAACTCCCTTCTGAAGTGTGCAAATTTTGTCCTCGAGCGGTAGCAGTCCATTCGTACAGTTTGCTCCTCAAGACATGTGCGCATGGCCAGGAAGCTTTATCCCACAAAGGGGGCATCCTTCTACCAATCTGGAAAGGCAAGAACAAGAGCAATGTTCCGCGTTCAGATCGATTCTCTTGTCATCCTGTTTTGGCAAAGTCATGCACAAGGCCATTTGTTCTAAGCAGCTGGATCTCTACCAACACTTTCTCCAAGCGAAGCAAATTGGCGGCAGACAAGGGGTTCCTGTCACCTTAGGGAGCCATCAGGTCCGAGCCTTCCACCGCTTATGCAGTCAATTGAAACAGCCATCGGCACTTTTGTTCATTGACCTCCAGGAAGCATTTTACCGGGTGATCAGACCCTTAGTTGTCGAGGGCCCTATTGATGACGACCTCATTGCGAATATGGCGGCACGCATTGACCTTGATGATGGTTTCTTGCATGACTTGCATGCTGCTTTGCGCCAACCTAGCGCATTGGTGGCAGCGGGTGTACCACCCCACTTGAGACGTGCCATCCGTGCACTGCACACGGATACGTATTTCAAGTTACCCATGCAGCCGGATCAGGTTTTGACACACATTGGTACGCGTCCGGGAGATTCATTTGCCGATGTCATCTTTGGTTACATGATGGCAAAAGTTCTCCACAAGTTCCAACAAGATATGGACGCACTGGGGCTCCTACTGCACATCCCCCAAGAAGAGGCTTTTGGACTTGCCGATTCCTCCGCAGAAGCCGAGTTTCCATTTGTAGGCCCTTGTTGGATGGACGATTTGTGCATTTGCCTCACCGCCAAGTCAAACCTGACACTGGAACGAGCGCTAGGTACAGCCACTGGAGCCATTTTGGATACTTTTAAAAGCTTTGCCATGACTCCTAATCTGCAGCCAGGCAAAACTGCCATTGTGATCACACCCAAGGGTGCAGGGACGAAATCTTGGAAACGGCGCTTGTTTGGACCGAATTCAGACGGAAGTTTCTACAGTGTTGGAGAACACCACCCATATCGTGTACCACTTGTGACAGAGTACACGCACTTGGGGGGCAAGGTACACTTCTCCAGCACAGTCAAAAGAGAGATCAAGGTCAGGCTTGGACAAGCCCACCAGGAGTTCAACAAGAACCGAAAACTCCTCTATCAGAACGTGAATTTTGCCATTGACAAAAGAAGAGAACTCTTTCATAGTCTCATTTTGAGTAGGCTCCTCTATGGGGCTGAAACCTGGACCATCCAGGATCGCCAAACGAAAGATTATCTTCATGGTGGCATTATAGGCTTGTACAAGCGACTCCTCAAGTGGCCGTGTGATCAACCCATAAGTGATGATGAAGTCCTCTTCAGCACGGGCATGCCTTCTCCGTCTGAACTGCTGAGAGTGCGTAGATTGAGATACCTTGGCTCCTTGATGGCGGTTGACCACACTGCATGCTGGGGACTACTCAACCAAGACTTTGAGTGGCAGGAGCTGGTAAAGGACGACTTCAGGTGGCTTTGGCACCATCTTCAGAATTGCAGCGACCTTGGTGACCCCACCATGCACCTGCCACGCTGGGTCGAAATCATTCGTTGGCATAGAGGGTATTGGCGCAGACTGGTGCGCAGAGCGCTTGAGCATGCAGTGGGAGTGCACAAAAGAGAATTTCTCATTGCAACGGCCCATACTCGCTTCGTGAGCATTTTGGAGGACTTTGACTTCATCCAACGAGCCCAGGAAGCAGAACCGGCGCCTGCAGATGAAGGACCCGTCTTTGGTTGCATGTCCTGCCAGATCTCTTGCCGGACGCTTGGGGGTGAAGGTGCACATATGCATCGATCGCATGGCAGTGTTCACCCAGTGCGCGCTCTGATTGGCAGCACACAATGTGGGGCCTGTCTCAAGGAGTACTTCACCATGGGAAAATTGAAAGCTCATTTGATACGATCAGATGTTTGCCGTACCACCTTGATTGGCAGAGGACATCGGGAACAGCCGCTTCCTGGCCTGGGGTCCATCGAGGACACTCTACGCAAACAGTCATGGGACAATCGTCCTCCGCCACTACCAGCCGAAGGTCCACGACTTCCGGATGTCCCACGACGTGATTTCGAAGCAGAACATGGAGGCCTCTATGAGGACATCATCATGGGGGTTATGGACATTGACATCGCCGACTTCGAGACCTATGTGCGGGAGTGCATTTCTAGCACGCCTATCTCCTGGACTTTGTGTCGTCGAACTTTGCAGGAAGTTCATAATCAATGTCAACAAGGTATCCCCGACATGGAGCCTCAGCGTTTGAATGACTTCTTGCAGATCATTGCTCGTTTGATGATCCCATCCTCGTGGCCCTTTTTGCTTAAGCTCCGAATGACGCCAGTGGCTACCAATTGGGGCTTTGAGGAAATCGAGCAGAAGCTTGCGGATCTCCAGATCCTGTCTTCCCAGCAAAGAGTTCCAAGACCGCTGGGTAAAGAAAGAGTTTTCCTTCATGCCTTTTCAGGCAGACGGCGACCAGGAGATTTACAGCACTACTTGGAAGCAGCATTTGGCCGCAATTCAGAAGGAGTGATACTTCATGTGGTCTCAATGGATGTGGTCATTGACGAGCACTGGGGCGATGCCTGCAATCAGGAGACGAGAGACTTCTGGCTAAGAGGGGCCCGTGAAGGCTACGTGCAGGGAGGCCTCTGCAGCCCTCCTTGCGAGACGTGGAGTCAAGCACGATTTGCGCAGCTGGAAGATCTCGCGGGCAGACAACCGCGGCCGGTACGCTCCTTGGACGAACTTTGGGGGCTGCACTCGCTAGCATTACGAGAGCTGTACCAGGTGGCGGTGGGTAATGAGTTGCTCCTGTTCTCGATTGAGCTGGTGATTTGCCTTGCAGTCTCTGAGGGGTTTGCCGTCTTAGAACATCCTGGAGAACCCAATGATCCGACCAAACCGTCGATCTGGAGGCTCCCGATTTTACAATTTTTGTGCCAGTTGCCAGGGTTTGAGTACGTGGACTTTGCACAGGGGCTCTTGGGAGCGAAGACTCCCAAACCCACACGCTTCCTCACCCTCAACATGGACACACTGCCTCAATTCATCCACTCCCATCGTCTTTGTGCTGATCTGCCCAAGACAGCGGCAATCGGGAAGGATGCAACCGGCCATTGGGCCACGACTGGCCTGAAAGAATACCCACCTGCACTGAATCGTGCACTGGGCGAATCTTTTGCTTTTCATCTCTTGCAACGTGATCTTGCCGAAGATGTTTCTGTTGATCAAGCCTTTTTGAACCGTTGCCGACTCATGCACGTGACTGAGTTTGGGAGTCACTACGGTCCCGACTACCATCAGAAACGAGACAGCAAGAGATGATCAGCTAATTAATCAAGTTGCCACGCCGCGACATCTAGTCACAAAAGGCCGTAGAAAAAAATATGTATGTATGTATATATATATTAGTATATATGGTACCCCCCTACCAAATTGTGATTTTAATCGCTATTTGCAGTCTTTTTTAATATATTGCAATACTATTTTTTTACACCTGTTTTTTCAATAGTGAGATGCCATAACACCCATCCTCCAAGAACCATAGACAAGAAGAACCATAGACAAGCTGAGTCTACATTACATAACCTTAGGACAATTTTGAATTCTGATCTGAAGCGTTTGCAAGCGGTTGCAAACGACCAGAACCAAGAAGTAAGAAGTAAGGCTCTCAGAAAACTATCAATGTCCTTGGAACCAAGATGTTTTTTGAGAGCCTTACTTCTTACTTCTTACTTCTCGACTCTGGTCGTTTGCAACCGTTTGCAAACGGAAGTGACAGTCATATGCGTTAAGTACCGGCTCCTCCCATCAGCCTACCTCTGCCGACCTATCCACGTGGCACTGTCTGCCAAACAATGCCCAGGAGCATAAACATAAAAGCACCTCCTTTGCCGCATTGCAGCTTTCAAGGCGCCTGGGTTTCAAATATGTTGCTTTCCTGTTGCGTTGATACAAGTTCAGAGTCTTGTTGGCAACATTAGCATGAAAACCTCGCAGCCGCAGCACAGCAGTCAAAAAGAAGGCCCCTTCATTTCCGGTTCCTGCCCCTGCATCTACCATCATGGCATACCAAGTTCATGTTCAAGGCAGAGTTGACCTCATGAACGGTGGAGCAAGCATCCACCTCACGCCCATCGCAGTCGCTGCGGCAGCACCTCGTCCACAAGCTGCTCGACCTACTCCGGCCGAGATAGCAGAATGGAGCGTGCACCCAAGCCGCACACCGGTCACAAGGGAAGTTCTCAACTCCGCAATGTGCACCGTTCAAAAGCAACTCAAATTGCAGACCGGGCTGGCAGGTGAATGGACCCCAGAAGCCACGGCACGGCTTCGGGAGAACCTTGCCAAGCCGAAGAAGGGTGCCCCGAAGCAGCTAGCTTTAGAGGACAAGCAACCGTCGCTAAAGAGGCAAAAGTAAGCATCATCATCATCATCATCATCATCATCATCATCATTATCATCATCATCATCATCATCATCATCCTCATCATCATCATCATCATCAAGTTCGCCTTCGGGATCATCATCTTCTTCATCCTCGAATGGCCCCGCCCGTCCTCGATCTCGCAGTCCGTGTCATGAAAGTGATGCTGCGAAGTGCGCAATCTCACCAGGTTCGAGCGGGGCCAGCACTTGGAAGGAGACATTGCGTGGGGAGATCAAAGAGTTGCTTGAAGCAATCCAAGCGCACCAGGAGATTGAGGAAGAAAATGAGGAATTAAAGGCAGAAGTGCAGGATCTCACCCCGCTCATCAAAGTCTGTGACAGCCTCCGTGAGAAGATCGACCGCTTGGAGGAGGAAAACCTTTACCTCAGACAGATGCTGACTGGCTAGATGCGACTGCAGTGGTTTGACGGAAAAAAAGGACATTGGAGCAACTTGCCTCTGTTTGCTGATCGATTTTTGGACTGTAGGAGACTGGTTAGAAGAGTAGTGAATAAATTTTAGGGAGTTGGATAAAACAAAATCTGCCATGCATATTGTATACTGCATCTGTCGGTTGCAAACGTTGCAAACTCAATGCAGCAATGGTCTCATTGTCTCCAACTGACCTGTATCATCTGTGTATCGACTTGCAAGTGACATGCAATGCATACATGTTCTCTGTGGATTGATGCGCAGTCTGCACCACTTTGCCTTACTCTGTGCCTCCACCATGGCGGGTGCTTTGCTGGACGAGGCAATCGCCCAGGTTGGCTCGAAGCAATGGAACTTACGACCTTTGCAAGAGGCGACTGCAGGCATCAAGGCTTGCAGTGAGCCAATCACATTATCCGACTTCATTGATGGAGCGTGCCGACCCTTGGCCAAGGGAATCAAATCAATCCACGTTCTCTTCAATGCTCATTTGGGAATCCCATCGTGCGGAGACGCACAGAAGCTTGGTGATACTGTCTCTGGTTGTCGCTTCGCTGACCTACCTCTTCCTTTGAGCTTCAAGGTAGAAGTGCCTCGCCAAACCAAAATGGATTTTATTTCCCATGAACTTCAGAATGGCTCTTTTGATGTGCTCAAAGTCCTGTACTTGACACAGCCAATATCCCTGCAAACAGCGAAAGCTTTGTGCAGCGGCAATGCCTTTGTTCCTGTCTTCCGACCAGGGCCATGGAACAGCAAGAAGGCTATCCAGTGGCTTCTGAGCAGGCTAGGTGGTTATCAAGTTCGATGGCATGCACTCCAGGAGAAGACGGCAGCAGAGGCCCAATCGCTCGGTCTCGGTCGGACACGCCCAAGCGGAACCCAGCAACCCATGAGCTAGAAGAAGGCGTAGCATTCATCAATGAGCATGCTCCAGACTGTGATGGTCGAAACGAGCAGACTCTCTGGATATTGATCAGCCGGGTGGCCAGAACACAAGGTGCGGATGATGGCTCAGAACAAGAGTCGGGGAGGAGGTGACAACTTTCAGTCTCAAGCCATTCGTGCACGATGTCCTACTTCCCTACCTGTACTCTCTACTCCTGCACTTCGGCATTGTGCTCTTGGGCTGCCCAGGTGTGGGGAAGACACCCTTTGTCATTGTGATGTCCATGGCGTTGGGTCGGTATCATGTTCGCTGCAGTGACATAGAAGGCTTGAAGCCAGGATGGAGGCGAGCCAAATCCGTATACAACTTCAGGCATCGTGCTCCGGTGGTGCATGAGGCTTTCTTTCTGGATGACCCTTGCCGTTCCAAAGTCAGCATTGCCGATCTGAAGAGCCTTGTCACTGCAGATGAAGATGGTACCGTACAGTCAAGATACAATGATACACGTCTGCTACGCAACCACATGGGGCCCTTTGCATCCAATGACCTGCCGGATGAAAGGTTTGATAGCAATTGCAAAGATACTGTATTTTCAGCAGGTGATTTCTTCAGCCTCCTGAATGACATCTTCGAGAAGGATGGTCTGGCTGCCTGAAGCGCTCCATCATCTTGAACACAAGGATGCCATGGTGCATCGCATTCGTGTTGATGATATCCACAAGGATCTGTTCAGTCCCCGTGACAAGCCCTTGTATGGAAAATACAAGAATGGCATTTTGGAGACTGGATCCACTTTTGATGCAGATATCAGGAAGGAGCAGGAGATGGTGGAGAAGGGTGTTGCAAAGATGTCCGACTTTGAGCACGTCAAGGATTACATCTCCTTTGTGAATCACAAGCTCCAAAGCAAATTCCAATTCCAAAGCGCCCGCGTCGTGGAACGTTCGTTCTCCAGGTCGCTCATCCAGCGAAGACCCTCCTGTGGTGGCTCCTGCTCCGCGCTGTGGCACTGAGCCTTCTGGTCGTCGCCGCGGCCCCTTTCGCTACCCTGACCGCCGCCTGCGCACCAAGACGTCGCAGCCAGAGTTGGAGGAGCTCGCTGCTGATGCTGACGCAGCTCTAGAAAATCTTGATGCCGGCTCTCAGCCTAGCATGGACTTTGCTGCAGACGAAGAGGCTGCACAGTCCATGGGCTTTGATACTTAAGTGACTAGATGTTGGTACTGCTGAAAAGGCTGACATGTCCATGAATTCTCAGCACCTATATACTAGATGACTTCATCAAGCCCAAGCTTTGCTCCTTATCTCAACACATTGCTGGGGGAATTGTATTTGTATAGCGGCAGCAGCTTTGAACTTCTCACGTGGTGGCAGAAAAGGTGTGCATGGTCTACTTGCTTGTCGCGCTGTGTCTGTTTTCAAAGCATGTGACACATGTGCAAACATTTGCAAGCAAAACTTGTCGGTGCATCTTCAAACAACTTACTTGGGTTTAAATTCTTCTGCGCAATTGTCACAAATGAAAGCATCATAAGCGTGGATCAGTTTGCATAGTATGGCAGAGAACTTGTCTGTGAGGAAAAGTCCCGTTTGCACTGCAGCCATTTTGGGCTCTCTTGTCTGCCCCCTGCGCTACAGCAAAGCTCGTGCGGTCATGCCGTCCAAGGTAAACATCCCGTTCCCAAATCCCAAGAAGGGGAAGGCGCGTATGGTCCTGAAACGCCCTGCTGCCATGAAGACAAAGCAATGGAAGTCTGTGCCATATGTCAGGGACAAGAAAAGCAATTATACCGGCCAAAAGAATGACAGATCTCAATGGCAAAGAATTTTGTGGGACCTCATACCGAAGAATGACAAAGCGCTTGTGAACCTCTTGAGGAAGGATGGTTTGCTACCGAAGTGGGAGGGCAAGACTTGTCCAAGGTGTGGTACTGGCAAGTTGTCTGCTCTTCAGCCAGGCAAAGTAGGCGCCATGCCAAGACATCGCTGCAATGCCAAAGGATGCCAGACCTACATCAACCCGCATCATCTCCATCCCATCCTCTCTTTGTCGACGGCAAGCGAACGTCTAGTCTTCAACAGGGGTTGGTAACTGTCCCATTTTGGGAATATTGGACATCACCTTATAGTAGCCATTATAGACCATATACCTAATGGTTGGGTGATGTTCAATGGGGACATTTAATGACCCATGTCCAACAACAGGCTGCTGCTCTGCTTCTTCTTATACAGCGTGCCTCTCATGTCTCCATCCATCGTTTGCTAGGGGTGAACCGCAAATTCCTAGAGACCCTGAGCAAGAACCTGCGAGATGTGAGGAAGCAATGGGTTGAAGAGAAGGAGAAGAACATTATCTTTTGAACGGGCCATGCTTGGAAGGACGTTGAAGCAGATGAGACAACCTTTGACAAGATAGATTGGGGCAATGAAGCGGTCAATCGTGCCAAGCCAGTTGAGTGGGAGCAATGGTGCGGCATTGTTGAACGCGGTCGCCCTGAGTCTCTTCTCCTTCGGCGCCTCCGTCCCGAACCATCCGAGAAACTTGCTCCAGGACCAGGTGCGATTCGCAAAGTCGAATGGGAATCATTGGCTTCCAAGCACCTGAAGGACAGACAAGTGATCCTACACACCGATGCTGCAAAGTCATACTAAGCCAAGTGCGTGGAATGCTTCATGACAAGGTGATCCATCGAAAAAACGCGTTAAAGTGAGAGGCAAATTCAAATGGCAAGCACCTGCTTATGTACGGCTTGTCAAGCACACCTGCCCCAAGACGGGGAAGACTATTGTGGTGAAATCTGGCACCCAGATTGTAAATCGGGCATGGAAATTTCTGAAAGAGCGCGTTCAGATCAATCAGCATGCCAAAGTTGGTTCTGCCAATTTGCCTGCGCAATTGCGATCTGCCCAGTATGAGTACTGGCACATGGGTCACGATCTGTGGATGCACGCAGGGGTGCTTTGTCGCTGGGCAATGACGAAGTTCACCAGCTGAAGAACTTGAAATCCTGCGGTATAGGCAAAATGATCGTCTGCAGCGTGTCACTGTCCATATGTATATCTTGACCAATACTTTCATCCATGTCTATTGCATACCCTACATTCATGGCATTCATTTGTATCTTCCCAAAGTATGGCATCTGTTTGAAATTCTGCAAATCCCTCCACGTCGTCACCAGGTTCATAGCTTCCTGGGACGTGCGGATCCTCGCACATTCTGCATACATCTATGCCTACACAAGCTGTGTCATGCCTGTCGTATGCTTCCTTTGTACATATTCATATTTCATATTTTGTTCTGTTTCTCACTGCCTTACCTTCGACCACACGCTATCAAAAAGGTAGGTATATAGGGGGGTGGGTAGCATATATATATATGTATATATACACATATTTACATATACATATGTATGTATATATTATATATTTAAGAACATGTATAGCCATTTGTATAATCAATCATTTCTAAATATTATACACTTTGTTGGCTATACAAAGTGGCCGTGCTTTTTCGCATTCGTCACCGAGGGGCCCTTCATTCCATTTCGCGAGCACCGGAGATATTGGCCGCGGCAAGAGACGCAACCAAGGTGGTGATGAGACTTTTGATGAGGCGTGTTGAACTTGATGTTCATGCTATTGTTACTATAAATAAATAAATAAATGTATATATATATATACATATACATATGTGATATATGTTCAGTTGCGTATACATGTAACTTTTTGTTTGCTGATCCTTCATGATTTGTTTTCTGAGAGCCTGAAAACAATGCCTTCTGCACCGCCTGAGGAGAATTTGGACTTGGAGGTGCCAATTCGGTGGAAGCCATCGCACTTGGAAACAACTTTTGCTGAAAACAGTTGGTGAACATTGAAAACTGTAAGAAACATTGAGCAATCTCAATGTGCTATATATGCAATATACAAAAATAAATAAATAAATAAATATATATATATATATATATTATACACATACACACATACATAAAAATATATACTTTGTGTACATATATACATATAAATAAATATATGTGTACATATAAATATATATATGTATGTATGTATGTATGCATGTAATGTAATGTAATGCAATGTAACGTAACGTAACGTAATGTAATGTAATGTATTTATGTATGTATGTATGTATGTATGTGTGTGTGTATGTATGTATGTGTGTATGTATGCATGCATGCATGTATGTATGTTATGTTATGTTATGTTATGTTGTGTTATGTTATGTTATGTTATGTTATGTTATGTATGTATGTATGTAATGTAATGTAATGTGATGTAAGGGAATGTAATGTATGTAATGTAATGTTATGTTATGTTGAGTTATGTTATGTTTTGTTTTGTTATGTATGTTTTGTATGTTCTGTATGTTATGTATGTTTTTCATGTTCTGTATGTTGTGTATGTTATGTATGTTATATATGTTATGTATGTTGTGTATGTTATGTATGTTCTGTTCTGTTCTGTTATGTTATATTATGTTATGTTATGTAATGTTATGTAATGTTATGTAATGTTATGTAATGTTATGTAATGCATGTATGTATGTATTTATGTATGTACGTACGTACGTACTGTATCTATATCTGCTGTAGTTTGAGTCCGCTGCAGGTTCCGGGCATTCGAGCAATCAACGCATTCTTCAGGACCTGCTTTGCACCTCCAAACGTTCATCTTGCTTGGAAATGATGGTTTGGGGGTCACAACAAATCATGATACCATCCAAACCGGCGGGTGAACATCCATTATAGTATATTACTGTAGTCATTCACAATATATTTCAATGATTGCAGTTATTTTCATTGAGTGAATAACACCATTATAATGATAGGAATTATAGCATATTATAACCATTTATCCAAACATCCCGCTATCATGATGTGGACACCAGGGGGTGAGGTGGAAATTGCCTCCCCCCTGTCACGGCTGGTTCTGCGTCAGGAAGCGTCCAGCTTCGGCTCCTTTACCTGGAGCGAGGGGTCGATATGGTGGCCAGGTGGGGCTCGTTGCTGGGGAAAAAACATGGGGTATCCATGGTACATTATCAATTAATGACTAAGGAACATGATCGACTTGACTGAGAGGATGAGAAACCATGTGAAACCATGATCATTATGTGCATTTCAGAGAAATCCAAATCCTATCAAAGTCGTGAATAACTGAAACTGCTTCAAATGGTTTCAAGGTCTTCGCCTTATTTGCCGTTCGCCTTGACATTTCACTGCGAAAGGCGGTACCTTCTTACCATTTTCACAACTTCGCTGATCTGTTGGCTGCGGTGGCTGGCGATAGATCGGGCCTCTTGAAATCAGCTGCCCCACAACCACCGGTGGTTCGACCAATACGGTCACCACTAGATCGGAGACGCCGCAGTCTAGCAGGCCGGAGATTATGATCGATTTTGCGCAGTTCCACATAACAATGGATCGGAATGGAGAAACATTTTTCTTGATATATCCCATCATGAAATGATATTCCCATGAAATACCCAACCTCCATGAAATTTATGATGTTTCTTTCATTTGGTGATTTTTTTCCGTCATTGCCATCCTTGTCAAAGCGACAGGTCGCCGAAACTTTTCAAGGAGCGCAGGCCGAGAGACCAAGAAACCATGGCACCCATGGTTCTTCCTGGGGGAATTTACACATCTTTGGGACCTTTTAGAGGGAGTTGAATATCAGGATGATTAGGATTTTTTGGGGATTATTAGGATGATTAGGGGATGGGATAAATATGATCAATATATGATTTTCATATCATTTCTGAGCAGAGATCTGGCGGTCTGAACGAATGGGGCACTCTGATTCCAAGCTCTTCCCAGAACAGATGTCCTGGGTGCCCTGAGGCTTCGGTGACAGGTTGAAGGATCGCATATTTTTTCCCAGTGACAACAGTGACTACTACCTATTCTGGTCTGGCACCTCTGTCTCTTGATGTTTTTTTGTATTGAACATATCCTGATAGTTACAGAGTTACAGAGGTCAGACTGGAAAAGCAGATTCGAACAGCGCTTTTGCAACGAGTGAAGGCCTCCCAAAGAGTGACAAGGCGCGCTGCTGTCGACTCACCTCAAGGGATCTCAAGGGAAACTGCTCATGCACGATTTATGCCTAGGTCCCTGGTGCCTTGCCTCAGATTTGAAGCTCATTGACCTGTTGACTCATTGACCTTGTTGTTTTGTGATGTTTTACACTGAAGCACAAGGAAATAAAGGGAAGAAGTCACTGAGGTTGCAATGTCTTCCAGCCTTTGAATCTTCAAGGAAGTCGCACTCTGAGTTTGTTTCAGCTGCGTTCAGGTTAGGGTTGTGGTAAGCCATTTGAAGGTTTATCGTGGGCCATTTAGGTTGACATTTGAAATTGCGAGCCTTTGAAATGTGAGGTGGTCACGGTGGCTATCCAATTCACCAGAGAAGCCTGTATGGTCTTGGCCTCGCTTCGAACAAGAGCAGATCATGCCCAAACAAGTTATCCGCCACATATTTCTTTGGCGTTCTTTGGTTCTTACATATATAGTATCATATAGTTAAATACCCTCCCGGTATCATGACGACAATAGAATACCGCAAAGAATCCTACATGTGGCATGCTTAAGTTAGTTGGTCATCAATCCATCACCCTCTGGTTATGACTAACATAGCCATGGTATAGATGGCCCTAATCGAAATAGATGGTTTACCGTTTTTAATAGCATGGTGGATCTTTCCATGGCTATGTTAGTCATAACCAGATGGTAAACCTCCATTTTCCTATGGTTTTCCTATGGTTTTCCTATGGTTTTCCAATGGTAAATGATATCATATCACTAGGGATAGATATAGCCATTGTTCCAGGATTCCCACTGGACCATGAACCGCTGCTTCGCGCCGAGGGCCAGCAAAGCTCCACAAAGGTGACATCTGCTGAGTCGGAAGAAAGCTGCACTGCTGTGGCACAATGGTATTGATATATATATATATATACACATATATATATATATATGGCATATATATATAATGTATATATATAATATATAATATATATAGTATATATATAATATATATATATATATATA